>JGI20154J14316_10000021_pt1 | contig 103602 bp, 77 predicted proteins | sample COG_04_FD_14316 | JGI IMG/M metagenome (IMG submission 14316)
CCTCACTCCTCACTCAAACTCTCCGGTCTCGAACCTCTAGAATTTACCGTCGATTCTAACTTCATCAACGTAGGCGAAAGAACCAATGTAACAGGTTCGCGTAAGTTTTTGCGATTGATCAAAGAAGACCAATACGAACAAGCATTAGAAGTGGCATTAGACCAAGTTCAAGGTGGTGCTCAAATATTAGATGTAAATATGGACGAAGGCATGATAGATGGCAAACAAGCCATGATTACCTTCTTAAATTTAATTGCATCTGAACCTGAAATCTCTCGAATTCCCATCATGATTGATTCATCAAAATGGGAAATTATAGAAGCTGGCTTACAATGCGTACAAGGAAAATCAATTGTAAACTCAATNAGTTTAAAAGAAGGCGAAGCAGAGTTTAAACGCCAAGCCAAATTGGTAAAATTGTACGGAGCAGCAGTAATAGTGATGGCATTTGATGAAAATGGCCAGGCNGATAGTTATCAGAGGCGAATCGAAATTTGNGAAAGNGCNTACAATATTTTGGTNAATGAAGTNGGTTTTCCGGCATCAGACATCATTTTCGATCCCAATATTTTTCCTGTTGCTACCGGAATGGAAGAGCACAACAACAATGCTCTAGATTTTTTTAAAGCCACCAAATGGATTAAAGAAAATTTGCCTGGCGCTAAAGTAAGTGGGGGAGTTAGCAACGTTTCTTTTTCGTTTAGGGGAAACCAATTGGTTCGTGAAGCTATGCACGCATCCTTTTTGTACCATGGTATTCAGCATGGTATGGACATGGGAATCGTAAACCCAACATTGTTAGAAGTTTACGATGAAGTTCCCAAAGAATTGATGGAGAAGGTAAAAGATGTAATCTTAAACAGAAAACCTGATGCCACCGAAACCTTGTTAGATTATGCCGAAAAAATTAAAGGAACTGGCGCCAAAAAAGAAAAAGTTACCGAAGAGTGGAGAAACTCTCCAATTGAGGAAAGGTTGAGCCATGCTTTAATTAAGGGAATTGTTGAGTTTATTGATGAAGATACAGAAGAGGCTCGTCAATTATTAAAAAGCCCGCTAAAGGTGATTGAAGGTCCTTTGATGGCAGGAATGAACATTGTTGGCGACTTATTTGGCTCGGGTAAAATGTTTTTGCCACAAGTGGTAAAAAGTGCCCGTGTAATGAAAAAGGCTGTAGCTTATTTAGAACCTTATTTAGAAGCAGAAAAGCAAGAAGGCCAAACAAACGGAAGGGTTTTAATGGCTACTGTGAAAGGTGATGTTCACGACATTGGTAAAAACATAGTTGGGGTTGTTTTGGCTTGTAACAGTTGCGATATTATTGATTTAGGCGTTATGGTGCCAGCCAATAAAATTTTAGAAGAAGCCGTAAAACATAAAGTTGATGTAATTGGCTTAAGCGGATTAATTACTCCTTCGCTCGACGAAATGGTATTTGTGGCCAAAGAAATGGAAAAAGCAGGAATGAAAATTCCGTTGTTGATTGGTGGAGCAACCACTTCAAAAGTTCATACTGCAGTAAAAATTGAACAGAACTATTCAGGACCAACTATCCATGTTAACGATGCTTCGAGAAGTGTAACTGTTGTTGAGCAGTTGTTAGGTCAAAAAAGGGATGGTTTTGTAGCTGAAACCAAAACCCAATACGAAAAAATTAGGGTTGCTCATGCCTCTCGCCAAGAGAATAAAAAGTTGTTGCCCTACGAAAAAGCTTTGGCCAACAAATGGCAAGCCGATTGGGAAAATTATACGCCGGTTAAACCCAAAAATTTAGGCATTTTTGTTTTTGATGATTTAGACTTAAAAGAAATTGCCCAATTTATTGATTGGACTCCCTTTTTTCAAACTTGGGAGTTGCATGGCCGGTATCCCAAAATTTTAGAAGATAAAGTTGTTGGTGAAGAAGCCAAAAAACTTTTTAACGATGCCCAAAAAATGCTTCAGCAAATTATCAATGAAAATTGGTTGCAAGCTAAAGCAGTTATTGGTTTGTGGGAGGCCAAAAGTGTTAACGATGATGTATTGCTACTTCAAGATGGAAATCACCTTTCTACCTTTCATATGTTGCGCCAGCAAGGTGAAAAAAGCAACCTAAGTTTGGCCGATTTTGTATCACCAAACCAAGATTATTTTGGGGCCTTTGCGGTTACTACAGGTATTGGAATTGAAGAAAGGATTAGTGCCTTTGAATCCAACCACGACGATTATTCATCAATCATGTTAAAAGCTTTGGCCGATAGATTAGCCGAAGCTTTGGCAGAAATGATGCACAAAAAAGTTAGAACAGAACTTTGGGGTTATGCCCAAAATGAAGGATTGAATAACGATGATTTAATCAGAGAAAAATACCAAGGTATTAGGCCTGCGCCAGGTTATCCTGCTTGCCCAGACCACACCGAGAAAATAGAATTGTTTAAACTGCTCGACGCAGATAATAAAATTGGGATTGAACTCACCGAAAACTTGGCCATGTATCCTGCTTCATCAGTTTCAGGTTGGTATGTTGGTCACCCAGAAAGCAAATATTTTGGTTTAGGCAAAATCACCAAAGACCAAGTTGAAAACTATGCTGAGCGCAAACAAATGAGCATAGAAGAAATGGAAAAATGGTTGGGTCCTAATTTGGGGTATGATAGTTAAACTTAACCGCACAAAAACATTAGCTTTACCCAAACTTTTTTCTTGAAAACAGCCACGCTTACCGAAATAAAAAAAGAACTCAAAACACTTTCAGAGCCTGAGCTTTTAGAGTTATGTTTAAAGCTAGCCCGCTTCAAAAAAGAAAGTAAAGAGTATTTAACGTATCTCATTTTCGAATCATCAGATGAAGAAGCTTTTATTGAAAGTGTGAAATCTTTTATCGAAGAAGAATTTGAAAACATCAACAACCATAACTTTTACTTAATCCGCAAAAGCGTTCGTAAAATTTTAAAAAACCTCAAAAAGTTTATTCGGTTTTCAAAACTTAAAGCCACCGAAGCACATTTGCTGCTGCATTTTTGTGACCAACTTCAACAATTAAGGCCATCTATAAAAAGAAATACAACCTTAGTAAATACGTATTGGAGGCAGTTAGAATTAGCTGAAAAAGCCATAGAAAAACTACACGAAGATTTGCAATTCGATTTTAAAGAAGAAGTGGAACGGTTAAACAACTTTTAGTTTTTAAAACACCACTTAAACCTTTCACCAACCAATCTTTGGTAGTTTTTTCCTTTTGTTCAATAAATCTTTATTCGCGAGGGCTAAAAATTACTTTTGTTAAGTAATAACCTATGCCATGAAGTTTAAAATATTAGGATTTTTATTTTCAGTTTTTGCCTTACCAAGTTTTGCCCAAGATTACTGGGATTTAGAAAAATGTGTAACCTATGCTTTAGAAAATAACTTAACCATAAAACAAACTGAACTATCAACCAAAATAGCAGAACAAAACCTCACCCAATCTAAAGGTGCCAACTTGCCAAACCTAAATGGTTTTGCTTCAAATACCTATAATTTTGGTCAAACCATCGATCCTTTTACCAACCAATTTGCAACCCAAAGGGTTAGAAGTAATTCACTTGGTTTAGCGGCCAACATGAATTTATTTTCGGGTTTTGGAAACTACAACACCATAAAACAAAGAGAATATGAACTAAACGCAAGCAGGTACGATTTAGACCAAAGTAGAAACGATATTTCTTTGGCCATTGCCTCAGCTTATTTAACCATTTTGTTTAATGAAGAACAAGTTGAACAAGCTCGCTCCCAGGCTGCTGTTACGGCAAAACAAGTTGAAAGAACTCAAAAATTGGTAAAGGCTGGAACATTACCCCAAGGTTCTTTGTACGAGGTTGAAGCCCAACTAGCTTCAGAAGAATTAGCTCTAACCCAAGCTTTAAACAATGTTGATTTAGCTTACCTAAGTTTAAAACAATTACTTCAGGTAGAATCTGACCAAAATTTTAGAATTGTAAAACCAAATTTGGAAATTGCCGAAAATCAGAAGGTTGAATCTACACCAGGTCAGGTTTACGATAAAGCTTTAAATACACTTCCTCAAATAAAAAGTGCCGAAAACAGATTGCTTGGAGCCGAAAAACAGGTTGAATCAGCTAAATCAAACTATTACCCCACCTTAACTTTAAATGGATCACTTGGTTCTGGTTATTCAGGCTTAAACCAAACAGCTTCTGGCTTTACAAGTATTGATGTTCCAATTGGAACCACTGCTTCTGGCGAGCAAGTTTCAACTACTACTCAAGTTCCAACAGGCTTAGAGGTTAAACCCTTTGGCGATCAACTTTCCGATAACTTTAACCAATCTATTGGGCTTCAATTAACTATTCCAATTTTTAACAGATTTCAAATAAATTCAGGAGTTTCGCAAGCCAAACTAAATGCAGAAACAAGAGAGTTAAATTACGAGCAAACCAAAAATCAAGTTCGCCAAACTATTGAACAAGCTTACGCTGATGCAGTAGCAGCTTTAAAAAATTACAACTCAAATGTAAAAGCTGTAAAAGCTTTGCGCGAAAGCTATACTTACATGGAGAAAAGATATGATGTTGGTATGCTGAATGTAGTAGATTTAACGGCTTCAAAAAATAGATTAACCCAAGCAGAATCAAACCTTTTGAGGGCAAAGTATGATTTTATTTTCAAACAAAAAATATTAGATTTTTATCAAGGTAAAGCCCTAGCTTTTTAACCAACCACAAACGTAACCCCACCATGAAAAAAAATCATATTATCATAATTATTGTAGTTGTTGTTGCCCTAATTGTGGCGGCAGTGATAAAAAGCAAAGTGTCAGACAAAGGCACTAAAGTGGCAGTAAAAACTGCTGAATTTGGCAAAGTAGTAGAAACAGTTTCGGCCAATGGAAAAGTTCAGCCCGAAGTTGAGGTTATCATAACACCTGATGTACCAGGTGAAATTATTGAGTTGCCAGTAATTGAAGGCCAAAAAGTAAAAAAAGGTGATTTATTAGCTCGAATAGACCCTGAGATTTTAGAATCGGCAAAAGATAGGTTAGAGGCTTCTGTAAATTCAGCAAGTGCCAATTTAGCCAATTCAAAAGCGAGATTAGCCCAAGCAAAAGCACGCTTAATTAATTCAGAAACCAATTATAAAAGAAACGAGTCTTTGATAAAAGACAAAGCTATTTCTCAAGCAGATTTTGATGCTGTAAAAGCAGAATATGAGGTAGCCAAAGCAGAAGTTGAGGCAGCTAGCGAAAGCGTAAAGGGTGCAGAGTTTAATGTAAAAAGCGCTCGTGCAGGTTTGCGAGAAGCAGATGAAAACTTGTTGCGTACCCAAATTTATTCGCCTATGGATGGTGTAGTTAGTAAATTGGTGGTAGAAAAAGGCGAGCGTGTTGTGGGAACTTCGCAAATGGCTGGGACAGAAATTATGCGAATTGCAGACTTACAAAACATGGAAGTAAATGTTGAGGTTAACGAAAGCGACATCATTAGAGTTAGTTTAGGCGATACGGCCAACATAGAGGTTGATGCCTATTTAGATAGAAAGTTTACCGGAATAGTTACTGAAATAGCCAACTCTGCCCAAAACTCGTTGATGAGCTCTGACCAAGTCACAAGCTTCGAGGTTAAAATTAGAATTTTACGCAGTTCATACATCGATTTGGTAGATGAAGAAAGAGCACATTTATCTCCATTTAGACCCGGCATGAGTGCTGCTGTTGATATTAAAACTCAACGCAATACCAATGCTTTGTTGGTGCCAATTCAAGCAGTTACTTTGAGAGAAGACACAACTTCAGAAAACAAAGAAGACGAAGAGCTTATTGAAGTTGTTTTTGTACATCGCGATGGAAAAGCTTATTCGGTTCCTATAATAACTGGAATTCAAGACAGTAAAAATATTGAGGTAAAAGAAGGTATTGCCCAAGGCGATGAAGTTATTTTTGCCCCTTATTCGGCCATTTCAAAAAAGCTTGAAAACGAAAACGAGGTTATTGTGGTTGAAGAAGATTTACTATTCGAAAAAGAAAAATAAACCTTGGGCTACATACTTACCATAGAAACATCTACCACCAATTGCTCTGTGGGTTTAATTCGCAATGGAATTTGTGAGGCATTTATCGAAGAAAACAATGGTTATACCCATGCCGAAAATCTTTCTGTTTTTATTGATGATTTGTTACAACTTCATCATGTAAATAAAATCGATTTAAAAGCTGTAGCCATTGCCAAAGGTCCGGGTTCTTATACTGGTTTGCGTATTGGGGTTTCTACTGCAAAGGGAATTTGTTTTGCTTTAAATCTTCCGTTAATATCAGTAAATGCGTTAGACCAAATGTTTTTGCATCAGCGATTAGATGAGTTTAAAACAGAGAATAACTTGTTTATTCCAATGTTAGATGCAAGGCGCATGGAAGTTTACATGAAGGTTTTAAATCATGATGGAAAATCAGTTTCAGATATAGAGGCTAAAATTATAGATGAAAATAGTTTTGATGGTTTAGATGTAGAAAACATAATTTTATTCGGACCAGGTGCAGAAAAGTTCCAAGAGCTTTTCCACGCAAATTCAAAGATTAAGATTGTTTCCGATATTCTACCTTCCTCTCAATTGATGGGCTCTTTGGTTCAACAAAAATTTGCAAGCAAACAGTTTGAAGACGTTGCTTATTTTGAGCCATTTTACCTCAAAGAGTTTGTTGCAACAACACCAAAAAAGCAGATTTAAATTTTTGATTTTTTAAGATGTTATTTTTAATAAATTGCGTCTTCCAAAAAAATGAAGGAAAATCCGCCAACTTCCCTTAATTCTTCTGAAAAAAATGTGCTAAAAACTTTGGCATATTTTGATGTTTTCAGTTATCCTTTAACTTCAGAAGAGTTGAAAATATTTTTTGGAGGAAATGAAAATCCTAACGGAAATATTGATGAGGCCTTAGAAAGTTTAAAAGAAAAGGAATTAGTTTTTCAAAACCAAAAATTTTATCAATTAGATAACTCTTTTGAACAAATAGAAAGAAGGTTAAAAGGAAATAAATTGGCAGAAAGCTACCTGGCAAAAGCCAAAAAAATATCTGTATTTATTGGCAATTTTCCTTTTGTGCGTGGTGTTTATATTTCAGGCTCACTTTCTAAAGGTTATATGGGTGAAGATGCAGACATAGATTATTTTATTGTTACCAAACCCGGCCGACTTTGGCTTGCCCGAACCATGTTGGTAATGTTTAAAAAGCTATTTCTGTTGAACTCTAGAAAATACTTTTGTGTAAACTATTTTGTAGATGAAAACCATTTAGAAATAGAAGAAAAAAACCTTTTCACCGCAACCGAATTGGTTACCTTAATTCCAACGTACAATAGCCAAATTTTCGAAGAATTAAAAAAGCAAAACCCTTGGGTAAAACAATATTACCCTAATCATCCTTGGAACAATCAAATTAATGTTCCTTTAGGAAAGGGAAGTCTAGTGAAAAAGTTTTTAGAGTTTTTATTGTCAGGAAAATTGGGAGAATATCTCGATAAAAAATCGATGATGAAAACCTTAACTTTTTGGAAAAACAAATTCTCTTATTTTACTGAAAAGGATTTTAACCATGCTTTAAAATCTAGGAGTTACATTTCAAAACATCATCCTCAAAACTTTCAGAAAAAGGTTTTAAATGCTTTTGAGCAAAAAGTAAATGAATTTATTTAAGCATCAATGCCTTTTCCAAACAATCACCCATATTTGAGGTTTATCAAATACCTTTGACAATCAAAAAATTACAAAAGGCATAAATTCAATTATGACCCAACCAAAAAAAATACTTTTTACCCATTCTTACTTCTATCGTTTTGATCAAAAACAATGGGAAAATCAACAACCATATCCACCTTTAGGTACAATTACCGCCGCAGCTTGGATGCGCCAAAATGGTTATGAAGTTGCCCTTTGCGATACAGCTTTGGCAACAGGCCCAGAAGTAATTGAACCCTTTTTAAAACAAGGTTTCGATAGTTTGGCCATTTACGATGATGGTTTTAACTACCTCACCAAAATGTGTTTAACCAACATGCGTGAGGCGGCTTTTAAAATGGCCAAAATGGCTAAAGATAAGGGGTTACAAGTTTTTGTTTCCTCTTCAGATTCAACCGATCATTTCGAAAAATATTTGGAAAATGGCGCCGACGTAGTAATTCTTGGCGAAGCCGAAGAAACCCTTTTAGAATTGGCTAATGGTGAAAAATCGTATGCTGAAATTCCGGGTATAGCCTATTTAGAAAATGGCGAAGTAAAAAAGAACCCGAAACGCCCCGTGATGCGTGATTTAGACCAAATTCCTATGGCTGCTTGGGATTTAGTAGACATTAATCCGTACCGCGATTTGTGGATGGAAAAATGGGGTTATTTTTCATTGAATATAGCCACTACAAGAGGTTGCCCTTTTAAATGTAATTGGTGTGCAAAGCCTATTTATGGCAACCGATACAACACCCGAAGCGTGCAGCATGTATCCAACGAAATAGAGTATTTGGTAAAAAACTTTAAGCCAACTCACTTTTGGATGTGCGATGATATTTTCGGTTTAAAACCTGGTTGGGTGCAAAAGTTTAGAGATGAAGTAAAAAGCAGAAACCTAAATTTTAAATACAAAATTCAATCAAGGGTTGATTTGTTGTTGAAAGAAGACTCCATTGAAGCTTTGGCTCAAAGTGGCTTGCACGAGGTTTGGGTTGGCGCCGAAAGTGGCTCTCAAAAAATATTGGATGCCATGGACAAAGGCACTCAATTATCTCAAATTGAAGAAGCCACTAGAATTTTAAAATCCAAAGGTGTTCGAGTAGCTTTCTTTTTACAATTTGGGTATTTAGGCGAAACCAAAGATGACATTCAAAAAACCATAGACATGGTAAAACGCTTAAAACCTGATGATATTGGAATTTCGGTTTCGTATCCTTTACCAGGTACCAAGTTTTACGATATGGTAAAATCTCAATTAGGCGGCAAACAAAACTGGACCGATAGCGATGATTTAGCCATGATGTACCAAGGAACTTTCTCAAGTGCCTATTACAAAAAACTGCATCGTTTTGTACATAAAGAATTCAGAAAGGCAAAAGCGTTAGAAGCTTTGGGTAATGTTTTAAAAGGCAAGGCAAACCCAATAAAAAAAGCCAAACCTATACTTTCTTATTTGTATTACGGCCCAACTTCTATTTTAGATAAACAACAGCTTGAAAGGTTAGAAAATAAATGAACCATTTTAAACCTGCCCACCAAGCTTTTACAAAACAATCTGTAGAATTTGATGAAATTGACGAGAAATCGCCAATTATCAAATGGATGCGTGAGCAAGTTTATAAGCATGTTTTCAAGGTTTTTCCAAAGAATGCAAAAGTGGTTGAGCTAAATGCAGGCACCGGAATTGATGCCTTTACTTTTGCCCAAAAAGGTTATCTTGTGTTGGCAACAGATGCCTCAGAGGGGATGTTGCAGCAACTTAATCATAAAATAAAAACTACTGAAGTTAAAGGCTCTGTAAGAAGTAAATATTTGCCTTTCGAAAATTTTAATGAATTAGAAGAAGGAGGTTTTGATGCAGTTTTTTCTGATTTTGGAGGCTTAAATTGTTTGGATGATTTAACCAAAATTACCCATCATCTGCCAAATGTTTTAAAACCTGGCGCTGTAGTTACTTGGGTGTTAATTTCACCCTATTGCATTTGGGAGTGGCTTTTTGCATTGAAAGGGAAATTTGGCCTGGCTTTTAGAAGATTGAAAAAAAGAAACGTAAAAGCTCATCTCGAAGGAGTAGAGTTTGCAACCTATTTTTTCTCTCCAAATGATGTAAAAAAGGCTTTCGGGCAAGACTTTAAAGTAATTGATCTAGAAGGACTAGCTACTTTTACACCACCTCCTTACTTAGATTGGATTTCGATAAAATATCCCAAGTTTTACAATGCTTTAACTTGGCTAGATCAAAAAACTTGCAAATGGCCATTGCTTAGAATCATTGGAGACCACTTTATTATTTCACTTCAATACCAACCCCAAAAATGAGTTTAGGAAGCGTTTCAAAAAATGGGGTTTTGTATTTTTCTGAACCCAGCGAAAATCAATTTGAAGAAGAATACATCAAGTTAAGAACTCTTGAAAATAGAATTTTAACCGATGAGCAAGTAAAGCAATTGCCATATTTGCAAAGCCATCCAAAAAGCAAAGAGTGGGAAGTAAGGCAGCAATCTACCCAAAAGTTTTTAGAGTACATAAATGGAAAAGCTTTTAACACAGTTTTAGAAATTGGATGCGGTAATGGTTGGTTTTCAAACTTAATGGCAAAGCAAAACCCTGAGTTTACGGTTTGGGGTGTTGATGTAAATGTAAAAGAGTTAGACCAAGCGGCACGGATTTTCAAGAACACCAAAAATTTAAGATTTGCCTATTGGGATATTTTCGAAAATCACGAAAGTGCCCCAAAACCTGGTTTAATTGTTTTGAATGCAAGTGTTCAATATTTTGAAAACATCAACACTTTATTGAAAAGACTTTTTAAAATAATTAAAGCTTATGGCGAAATTCACATTATTGATTCACCTTTTTATGGTGAGGAAGATGCTTTAAAAGCCAAACAAAGAACCATTGAGTATTATTCGGCAAGTAATGCAGGAAATTTAATTCCGTTTTACCACCACCATGTTTTTGATAATATTGATGGAAATTATTCTGTAAAAAAACTTTACAACCCTAAAGGATTTTCAATCAGATTAAAAAAACTTACAGGAAAAAAGCAAAATCCATTTCCTTGGCTAAAAATCACAAAATAACATGAAGCCAAAAGTTGCGGAGGTTTTTTATTTGTTGCTTCTTCCTATAATCATAACCATATCTACAGGTTGGATGTACAACTTCAACGGATTGTATGGCCAAGATGCTCATGCTTATTTTGGCTATGCATTAGAACTAAGTTCCTATTTTGATGGAGGTGCTTTTCCGAGTCACTTTTTTTGGCCAATTTTTTATCCCTTGCTTGGCGCTTCGTTGAGTTATTTGTTTGGGCATACTTTAATAATGTTGCAATTGGTTTCTGCTTTAGGCATGGGGCTAACCACTTATTATTCGTACAAGTTATTACATTTAAATATCAAAAAAGAAAAGTATGTTCCATACTTTTTTGTGTTTTTGGTTTTGTGTCCTATTGTGTTAAAATCTTCGGTATTAACCATGAGCGATATACTTTGTATTGGCCTAATTATGGGCGCTTGGTATTTTGCCTTTTTATTTGACAAAACCAAAAATGGATGGCAAATTTTACCTACCGCTGCCTTTGCCATTTTGGCCATCAATACCCGCTATGCCGCCGCAGTGCTTTTGCTAGTTCCCATGTTTGTAATTTTAAAGAATACCATTCAGCATAAAAAATGGATTCAATTAGCCTTAGGTATTTTATTAATTGCTGTTTTATGTATTCCACATTTTTATTTTAAAAGTAACGATCCAGTAGGTTTTGTAGGCCACTCTTGGTTAACAAATTGGAGTTTTTTAAACCTTTTTAAAAGAAATTTCGATACAGCAGAGGGCTCATTTAGTTACTTATTTCCGAATATTGGATTTGTTTTTTATGCCTTTTTTCATCCGCTATTTTTTAGCCTTGGGGCGATTTTAATTTTCTTTATTCATCCAAAAAAAGACTTTAATTCACAGGTTTATGTTGCTATTGGATTAGCAGTTTATTTGTTATTTCTTGCAGGAATACCTTACCAAAACAAAAGGTTTTTGCTTTTGGCAATGCCTTTTGTAGGCATCTTGTTTTTAGAGCCTTTTAAGCGATTTTTTAAATTAATTAGAGAAAAATTTAAAGTAGAGATGCTGTTTTTCGTGGTGATTATTTTTTCTCAATTTGGGGTTTTTACCTATTCATTCCTTACGGTGTTACAACGAAACAAACTAGAAAAAGAAATAGCCTATGTTGTTTCAAAATATCCTCAAAAACACCTTTACGGATTTGATATGGATGTTTCTTTAAATAGCTATGGTTGTGATAAAAAAATACATAATATGTGGGTAGAAGAATATCCAAAGTTTACTAGAAACAGCTTGGTTATTTTTAATGAGGAAAAGTTTGCCCAACAATGGAAAAACAAAGCTCCAATGAACAACTGGAAGCTGATGAATGATAAATACGAGATTAGAGAGGTAGATAAATTTAAAGAAGGATGGTCGTTGTATGAGTTACACTAATCAAATAGTATTGTTTAGTCCATCATTTCCAAAAAATGAAGAAAACACCATTGTTGTTCCCCCTGTTTTTTTATTAGCACAAGAACTTAAAAAACAGGTCGGAGAAGAAACAAAAATTACTGTGGTTTCACTTCATTTTCCTTTTCACAATCAACCTTATAATTGTTTTGGCATTGATGTTTACCCAATTGGAGCAGCAAACTGCAGTTATCCAAAACGTTTTTTGTATTGGTATATGGCGGTTAGGTTGTTAAATCGGCTAAACAAAAAACTTCCCGTAAAATTAATTCACTCTTTTTGGTTGAACGAATGCCCAACAATAATTGAGTTTTTTACACATTGGAAGAGTAAAAAACATGTTTGCACCTTAATGGGACAAGATGTGAAAGCTAGCAACAAGTTTTTAAAAATTCTTAAGATTAAGCAACCGCAGATTATTCCGATAAACAAAAGCCAATCTCAAGAAATAAAGAAACAAGGATTTGTAAACGTTTTACCCGAAATTCCTTGGGGTATTGAAGCTGCAAAACCAGGAAAATCATTTTTTGAAAGAGAGTTAGATGTAGTTTTTGTTGGTTCATTTATTTCCTTAAAGAGACCTATTCTATTTTTAGAAGCCATAAAAATATTATCTGCCAAAATTCCAAACCTTAAGGTGAAAATGGTTGGCTATGGTGTTTTGGAAAACGAAATAAAAAATTTTATTGCTTCTCAACTTCCAAATGTCGATATTGAATTATTAGGAAAAACCACCCGTGAAGAAGTTTTTGAATTTATGGAAAAAGCTAAAGTATTGATGCATACCTCAAATTTTGAAGGTGGACCAATGGTATTTTTTGAAGCGTGGAGTAGGGGGTGTAATGTAGTTTCTGACGAGGTTGGGAATTATATGGAATTATCTCATGAAAAGTGGAAAATTGCAAAAACTGCTGAACAATTTGCTGAAAACACCAAGTGGTTTTTACAAAATGGAAATGCTGAAACCAAAGCCCCTTATACTTTCGATAACATTGCTAAAAAGTATTTAAATCAATATTCTGCACTTGGGTAAGACCCTTTTAGCTTTCTAATTCTATGTTTTAGATTTAGCCAAAACTGAGTGTGTTTAGATTCTAAATTTTCTTGGTAATTTGTTGGATAGGCTATCAAATTATTGGCTTCAAGCAAAAAAATATCATTATGCAATTGGGTAATTAACTGCTTGGCTAATTGTTTTCTTTTTAGTGGCCTTATGGTTCGTTGGTTGCTGCCGCGAGATGGTTTTTGTAATTGATTATCTCCTGTAACTTTTTGATAATTAAGCATTTTATTAGAATAACTCAAATCTGAAATAGCCCACGTTTTGCCAAATTCTATTAAAAAGCCTTCAGGATTTTTGGTGAATTCTTCATATTTAAAAATGGGTATTTTTTCTTTCATCAAAAAGTTGATGTATTCTAAATATCCTTCACTAAATTTTGGTGGGCAATCTCTCGAAATCCAAACGTCTATAGCGTTTCTAACAAAAGCTACTGCAGTAACAGGAGCAATTTGTTTTATGACTTCGTAGTTTGAAAATACCTTTTTTGGGTTAAAGTTATTTATCTGATGAGGAGTAAAATCAATAAAGGTAAAGTCTCTGATAACAAGCGTTTTATTTTGTTGCTTGCACTTTTGGTAAATCTCTTTTACTTGATCTTGGTAACTTAAATTTTCGTCAATATTTAATTGATACCATAAATTGGCTTGTTGGGCAGGCGAATAAACAGCATTATGATTTGGGTTTACTTCAGATAAAAGCACCACATTATTTTGCGATGCAATTATTTTTGAAAATAGTGTGCCACCTGAGCGGGCATAATTAATGAGCAAATAAATCATTTGCTCTAAGTTTTAAGGTATAAATGGATACTTTGGATGAATAACAAATAAGGAATCTTGAATGTATTCTCTTCCAGCATTTTGTTTGGTCATTTCGAAGGAGACACCTGATTTATATTCTTCCCAGAAATTGTTAAATTTTTTCGACATCATGAATTGTACAATATTAACATTGCTATTAATTAAAGCTCCTTTGCACATTTCACAAGGCTCATTGTAGTTTCTAACTTTAATTTAGCGCGGTCTAATTTGTTGAAGTTATCTATGCCCATGTTTTTTGCTGCATCACGTAAAGCAATTATTACAGCATGTCCAGTAGGGTCATCGTTTTTTAAAACTGCATGATGTCCTTCACCAATTACTTCATCTTCATAGTAAAGAACTGCTCCTATTGGGTAGTCATCTGTTTCTAATGAGTTAGAAGCTATTTGTCTTAACCAATGAGAGTTTAAAATTTCTAAGTTATCTCTTCCTTTAACTTTATGAATTAGCGGATTAAACATTAAAAATCCAATAATCAATACTAGCAATACAATCAATATGTTTTTAATCATGGGTCTACTTTTGTTACAGAATCAAAAAATTCATATTCGAATTGAATAATTTTTATTTCGTTATTTTTTTCATTTTTAATTAATTCGGCAGTAAGCAAAGAACTTACATCTTCATATAAGAACTGCCTTCTCTCGGCCAAAGTACCATTTTTATATTTAAGTTCCTCGTAAACGTTTCCTAATTTATCATACGTGTATGCAAATTTTATCTCTAGGGGAGAAGTTAGATTACTAGTTTCAATTATTTCGGTTAACATTCCGCTTTCGTTATAAGTATAAGTAACCTCCTTTTTTTTATTTGTAACCACAAAACGAGAAGTTTTTTTAATCATATTTCCCAGTTCATTATACTCAATTTCGGTAATTAAGTATGGGGCACCATCGCTATTAAAGGTGGTAACTTTTTCAAATAATTCGCTCTGGGTTTCAATTTTAAATGACTCCTCTCTAACAAAATATTTTTTGCCTTCGTTTAGCTGGTATTTGTATTGACTCATATTTGACCCTCGGTAAAATCTTTTTTTAATGATTTTGCCTGCCGAGTCGTATTGATAAGAGGTCGCGTCAAAACCTTTGTTTACTTGATTGGTAACAGAAATTAGTTGGTTAATATCGTTATATTGGTATAAAATTGAAGAAGTATCTTTTCTTTGATAATTCACGGTAAACGACTCTATTTTTTCTGTTAAATTACCATTCCTATCAAAAACAAATTGATCGATGTTCCCTAAGTCTGTAATAGGCTGAAGCTCTTTTTTGATTGATATTTTTCCTGTAATTTTTTCAATTTGATTAACCTTTAAAAACTTTGGGTTAAAATATGTTTCAGAATGTAAATTGAAATTACTATTGTTTACAACCAATTGAGCATTAGATTGGGTACAAATAAGCAATGCAAGTAAAACGATAATTCTCATTAATTGTAGCTTTCTATTTGTTTTATTGCCTGTTCAGCGTGCTTTACTGGGAGTTTACAAGTTTTGTTTACGCAAACAAAAATAGATGCTTCCTCCTCATTAAACTTTCCTTTTAACAAAGGTAATTGGGTTTGTTGTTTTTCAGAAGCCATAAAAATTGCGTTGTTAACTAATTTGCTTGAATAAATATTTTGAATTTTTTCAACAGCATGGGGTCCAGAGGAGGCTATCTCGAAAAAGGGTTCTGAGTGAAATCCGATTAAAATTTGCCAGTTGGCATATGCGGTAGGGTAGCTCTTTACATTATCTGCCATGCTTATAGCCATATTTTTTGAAATTTGATTGTATTTTGGATTATCAAAAAATAAGGCTAATTTAAGTAATGCCTTTGCCATACTCGAGTTAGATGCTGGAATAACATCATCTGTAAGTTCTTTTTTGCGGGTAATTAATTTTTCTGCTGCAGCAGATGTAAAAAAGAAAAAACCTGAGTCGTCATCATAAAAATTATCGAGACAATAATTGGTTAAGGTTTTTGCTTCTATTAAATACAATTCGTTAAAGGTTATTTCATACAATCCAATTAGCCCTTCAATGGTAAAACAATAATCTTCTAAATAGCCAATAATATTCGATTTGTCGTTTTTATAGTTGTGGAATAATCCACCATCATCCATTCTTTGTTGAGTTAAAATGAAGTTGGCAATTTTTTCTGCTTCAAATTTATATTCCTCATTCAGTAAAGCTTTGTAGGCATCATTATAAGCCATTAACATTAGTGCGTTCCAAGATGTAAGGGTTTTATCATCTAAACCCGGCTTAATGCGAGTTTTTCTGATTTCGTGAAGAATGTTTTTAAGGTCTCTTTTCTTACTATTAAATTCAGTGATGTTTATGTTAAGTTTAGCGGCAATTTCTTCTTGGTTTTCTTTTTCCATGATGATGTAATTGCCATCTTCCCACAACCCAAATTCATTCAGGTGATAAACCTGTTCAAAAAACTCAAAATCTTGACCTAAGGCATTTTTTAATTCAATGAGTTTCCAAACGTAATATTTGCCTTCAATGCCCTCACTATCTGCATCTAATGCAGAAAAATAGAAGCCTTTGTTTGTACTCAATTCATTTTTGCAAAAGGCTATGGTTTCTTCAATAATTAATTTGTAATGTAGATTTTTGGTTTCAACAAAGGCCTTGCTGTACAAAGAAATTAGCTGAGCATTGTCATAAAGCATTTTTTCAAAATGTGGAACCTTCCAGTAAATGTCTGTTGAATATCTTGAAAATCCACCTCCAATTTGATCGTAAATTCCCCTTTGGCCCATTCGGGTTAAGGTTAAGTTTACATGGTTTAAAATTTTAGAATTATTATTTGATGAGCCGAAATTTAGTAAAAAATCGTAGCTATTTGGGGAAGGAAACTTAGGAGCTCTATTTGGTCCGCCGTCTTTATTATCAAAAGAACTAGACCATTTTTCAATGGCGTTTGGTAAAATATCTTGCTTAAAATCTATTTTTTCAATTGGGCTAATAAAGTCAATTTCTGATAATCCTAAGGTTAAGTTTTGGGCGTATTCTTCAACTTTTTCTGGTTGATTTTGATAAATTTCAGCCAATTGATTTAAAATTCCAATCCATTTTTCTTTTGGGAAATATGTTCCTCCATAAAATGGTCTTCCATCGGGTAATGCAAAACAATTTAATGGCCAACCACCTTGCCTTGTCATTAGTTGAACCGCATCCATGTATATTTGGTCAATGTCTGGCCTTTCTTCTCTATCTACTTTAATGCAGATAAAGTTTTTATTCATTACAGAAGCTACCGCAGTATCTTCAAAACTTTCGTGCTCCATAACGTGGCACCAATGGCAAGCACTATAACCTACGCTTACTAAAATGGGTTTGTTTTCTGCTTTAGCTTTATTAAGGGCTTCTTCTCCCCAAGGATACCAATTTACTGGGTTATGAGCATGTTGCAATAAATACGGACTAGTTTCTTCAGCTAGTTTGTTGGTAAACTTATTTTCTTCCATAATTTTAGTTGTATTGCTATTAGCACATCCAGTAACCAAGAAGTATATTAAAAAAAGAAATTGGAATTTTGTTGAAATTACAATGAGATTTCCTGTTCTAGGTGCAATGGGTATTCATGGGTAAGGCCCATGGCTTTGCCTTTTACAATGCCTTCAATTTTTATGTTCATTTCTTTGCCAAGAGCTAAACCAAAAATTCCTTTTAAAGATGAGGATAATTTGCCTTTATAAACTGTTCTTATTTCGAGGTGTTTTTCAGAACTATCTTTAGCATCTACTCTAAGGTTATTCAATATTTTAGCATTACCTAAAATGTCGCCATCTAAATAAATTTTTAATTGAGAGTCAACTACCTCAATGTCGTAAAAATTTGGATTAAATACATCAACATCGGCTTCAATAATAATAGCGTTATTTTCAAATTTTACAAGCTCAACATTTCTTATGTTGGTTATCTTTACTTCTTTGTAAAAAAAGCAACTATTGAGCAACAAACTCATTAAAAGTAAAAGCGGAAAAATTTTTCTCACGTAAAAATATTACGTACAAATTAAACACATAGTATTTGTATTATTTCAAATATTCAATAAATAAATAAGGTAAAATATATAAAAAATTAATTTTCAGATAGTTGCGAGATATTTTTAGCATAAAAATTTTAATATTTTTGGAACATATGGTTCAAAACATAAAAAATATCAATTTACTACTCTTAGTAATTATTATGTTTTGTGCTAAAATTACTATTGGCCAACTTACAACAACTAATCTGCCTCCCTATAATTCACCTCAACATTTAATCGAAAATGTACTTTTAGGAAAAGGTGTAACAGCATTTAACTTTCAAGTTTATGGAGCCCCAATTCAATATGGTTTTTTTAGTGGTGGAGCTACATCAATAGGTCTTGATAGTGGATTAGTTTTAAATTGTGAAGACATCAATCAATTAACAATTCCGCCAGGTTTGGGAGGTTTAATTCCAAATGTTGGTGGTAACTCAGGTAGCTTCGGACCTAACTCTATGGGAACGGCAACCAATAACGATTTGCTTTCTGTGGCTAATAGTGTTCCTGGTTTAATTGGCCAAAGCTTTACGGTAAGTTCAGTTAATGACGCTGCGGTAATGGAGTTTGATTTTGTTCCTTTGTCTGACACAATTGAGTTTAGATATGTTTTTGGAAGTGACGAATACACTACTTTTATCAATACCCAATACAATGATGTTTTCGCATTTTTTCTATCAGGCCCAGGCATAACTGGCCCCTATACGAGTCCTCCAGGTTTTCCTGGGGGATCTATAAATTTAGCTGTTGTGCCTAACAGTTTTCCTCCATTACCCATTACAATTAGTACGGTTCAGCCAGGATTAAATGGAGCTTATTATATATCAAATATGCCTAGTTTGAATGTTGGTTTAAATGGTTATACAACCGTATTAACCGCTAAGTCTGCGGTTACAGCATGCGATACTTTTCATATAAGACTTGCAGTTGGAGATGGTACAGATCATTCATTACAATCTGCAGTTTTTCTAGAGGCAAATAGCTTTTCTGCCAAAGGGGTAAGTTTAATTGCAAAGCCAAGCTATAATGCTGTTGGAGGAGACTCAATTGCTTTTGAGGGTTGTGGTACTGTTAATTTAACCATAAAAAGAACTGGTGGGATTCAGCAAGCAGATACAGCCTATTTAAACCTTGGGGGTGCAGCACAAAATGGAATTGATTATACTACAGTACCAAATTATTTATTGTTTCAACCAGGTTCAGATAGCGTTTCCGTAAGTTTTAATGTTTTAGCAGATGGAATAACTGAAGGTTTAGAGGATATTATTTTCTCAGTTACTTACAATGGATCTTGTACCTCTGGGAGTACCGATACTTTAATTCTTAAAATAAGCGACCCTTATCCAATTTTAAACTCTACCTCTAACGATACAACAATAAATTGCACCCAAGGACCTGTAACATTTAGCAACGTTACAGTTGGGCTTTCACCATTTACATACTTATGGAACACAGGTGATTCTACCTCAAGTATTTTGGTTGATTCAGCTGCGAGTTATATCGTGAAAATAAAAGATGCTTGCGCTGTAGACTCTTTATTTGATACTATTAATCTTATCGAGTTTACACCACCATTTTTAACCAAAGACTTATCAGATACCATTTATTGTGATGTAGATTCTTTGCGAATTGGAACCCAAATAATAAATGGATACCCTCAAATAACTTATTTGTGGAATAATGGAAAAACAGACTCATCAATTTGGGTAGCCACTACAAAAGATACAAGCTTGTATGTTAATGTAAATTTGGCTTGCAGCCAACAAACTAATGTAGATACGTTTTTTATAAAAGTAGAGAACCCACCATTTACCCTAAGTATGAAAAATGATACCTTAAACTGCACTATAGATAGTATTGTTATCGGTCCAGAGGTTTCAGGCTTTATTTCAGGCTTTACATACAAGTGGCAAAACGGTAAAACAGATTCATCAATTTGGGTAAGTCCAAACCAAATTCAAAATTTTAAAGTTGTTGTAACTGATGCTTGTGGTTTGGAAAAAGATTCAATTAGCAATACGGTATTCTATGAAAATAGTCCAATGGTATTAACTACCAATTCGCCAACATTTAATTGCATTGGCGATTCGGTAAACTTGTTTGTGAGTGTAATAAATGGTTATCCTGGGTTTAAATATTTATGGAATACAGGCCACACAAATAGCTCAATAAAAATAGCTCCCAAAACAACATCTACTTATATTGTAAGAGTAACAGATACATGCGGTTTAGACACCTCTGTTGGTATTATTGAAGTAACCCAAAAAAACTATCCGCCATTTAGAATTAATGGAATTGTAAACCCTGAATTGAATTGTCCTGGCGATACAATAACCATTGGCCCGGCTACAACTTCTGGAGGAAGCGGAAATGGCATAGTTAGTTGGAACAACTTTACAGATACATTTAGGTACAAAGAAGTTAGTATTGATTCTACAGCCTTGTTTTTAGTTAAGGCTTATGACCCATGTAATTTAGATTCAGCGCAAAGGCTAGTAACCGTCCGCATTGCTAAACATGACCCGTTAAAGTTGAAGTTAAGTCCTGATACAACAATTTGTTTGGGCGAAGAAGCTTTATTGAGGGTGGCGCCCATTGGAGGAGCAGGCAACTTTACTTACTATTGGAGTTCGGGTAGTTATGATTCAACCATTTTGGTTTCCCCCCAATTTACTGCCGCCTATAGTGTTTCTGTTACCGATGATTGTGAAAATACCCGATACGAAAATATCAGGGTTCGGATTTCAAATCCTAATGCAGATTTTAACTACCAATATATTGATGATAGAGTAATAAGGTTAATAAACCTATCTACAAATGATGCTAAAAACTTTATTTGGACTTTTAGTGATGAAGATACTTCAATGCAAAAAGAGCCAACTTTTACTATAGACACTCGGTTAAATCAACCAATTAAGTTGTGGATTGAAAATGCCTTTGGATGCACCGATAGCGCTTTTTTAGAAATTGATAATCCTTTAGAGATTTATGCGCCAAATAGTTTTACTCCAAATGAAGATGGCCTCAATGATGTGTTTAGCATTTTAACCGAAGGAGCAAAAAATATAAGGTTTTATGTTTTTGATAGGTGGGGAAACCAACATTTTTATACTAATAATTTGGGTTTTACATGGGATGGGAAAAATAAAAATGGTGACGTTGTACAAGGAGTATATGTGTACCGTTTAGAAGTTGAAGGTTTCAACAAGCAAGTGGTAGAAAAGATGGGTTCTATCATTTTATTGAAAAACTAATCACTTAATTTTGATTACCCTAATTAAAACTAAGTTGTTGAAATTATTACATCAAACTTTTCTTTTTTTAATTCTTATTTTTTTAGGATTAGGAAAGGCAAACTGTCAGTTTGTTGTTGATAAAAACCCTCCTAATAACTCTCCAAACAACTTAATAAACAATGTTTTATTAGGTAAAGGTGTTACAGTAACATCAATTAGTTTTCAAGGAGATTCCACTGTTCAATTTGGAATTTTTGCAGATCCCAATCTCAATGTAATAGGATTAGATTCTGGAATTGTACTTTCTACAGGAGACATTAACGAAATTGATCCAAATTTTACTGGAGCTATTAATTCGCCGTTTCCCAATGTTCAAGATATTGATTTGCTAAATATTGCTAATTCGGTTCCAGGTTTAATTGGATTAACTAACCCATTTACTGTAGGGCAAGTAAATAATCTTGCAGCAATAAGTTTCGAATTTGTGCCAGAAAGCGATACTGTGGAATTTAGGTTTGTATTTGGTAGCCAAGAATACCCTTTGTACGATAGTTTAGGTAATCCTACTAATGATGGTTTTATTAACCAACAGTTTAATGATGTTTTTGGGTTTTTTATTTCAGGACCTGGAATTACAGGCAGCTTTTCAAGTCCGCCAAAATACCCTGGAGGCTCTCAAAACGTTGCTTTTATTCCCAATACGAATCCTCAAGTTCCAATAACAGTTAGCTCGGTGCATAACGGAGGGTCTTCAATAAACCCTTTGAATAGTCAATATTTTATTCCAGGAAATTTAGATGATGTAAACCTAAGAGGTTTTACGGTTCCCTTAACTGCAAAATTGGCCCTTTCTGCTTGTGATACTTTTCATATAAGGTTAGCTATTGCCGATGGACAAGACCAAACTTTAAATTCATGTGTTTTTTTAGAAGCAAAAAGTTTTGGATCACCTAATGTTAGGGTTGATGCAAAGCCAGAGTTTTACTCTTTAAATTCTGATGGTAATTTATATGAAGATTGTGGCGATGTTTCTTTAACCTTTAGTAGGTTTAACAATATTTCATCTAAACGAAGAGTAAATTTTAAAATTGGTGGAACTGCACAAAATGGAATTGACTATTCATTTATTCCTGATTCTATAATTTTTCAACCTGGAAACCCCACAAGCACTTTAAACATAAATATTTTTAGCGATGGTATTCTAGAGGGAAATGAATCTATGATAATTGGAATACAGCCAGATACAATTGGATGTGTAGTTCAAGATTCAACCTTTACAACACTTATTATTTCAGATCCTTTAAAACTGGAATTAGGAAAAGACTCGCTTATTTTTGACTGCTTCACAGATTCTTTATTTATTACAAAATCAGTTGTTCAAGGTATTGAACCCTTCAATTATTATTGGAGTACAGGAGATAGTTTAGATACTTTAATTTACAAAACTCAGGCAGATTCAATTTTTTATGTAACTGTAACCGATGCCTGTAAAAATGACTCAGTTTTTGGGAGTGTTAAGGTGAATAATTTATCGCCGACTTTAATTATTGACTCCAAAAACGACTCGATAATTTGCACCGATACTGCAATACAAATTGGCGTAAATGTGCTTTCTGGTTCTTCTCAACAGGTTTATTTATGGGACAATGGAAAGCAAAAACAAAACATTTTTATTTCTACCAATGTAGATACATTTTATACCGTAACTGTTACAGATTTATGCTCGCCGGCAATAAGTTTAACAGACACTATTGAGGTGTTTAGCATAAAACCTCCTTTGGCATTTACTGTTAATAATGATACTATAGATTGCCTTGAAAATGGCGAACAAATAAATGTTAAAGTATTATCGGGTTCAGCGAAACAAAGCTTCAATTGGAGTACCGGAGATACAACCCAATTTGCAAACGTCACTTCAAACGGCTCCAACACAAAGTATTTTGTAACTGTAACAGATTTTTGTGACCAAGCCAATCCTAAAGTGGATAGCTCAACAGTTTTCGAGTTTAACCCACCATTAACTATTTCTACAAAAGATGATACATTAACCTGTAATGCAAATCCTATTCAAATAGGACCTAATATTAATACAGGCTCTATAATACAGAGTTTTTTATGGAATACAGGAGATACAACAGCAACAATTGCAGTAAACCCTATTTCTACAACAGTTTATACTGTTACCGTAACAGATTTTTGCAACCCTAACCCAACAAAAATAGATTCGATAAAAATTAATGTAGTTATTCCTCCCCTTGTTATTGAGCCCTCTAGTGCAACAACTGTTTGCGATACTGCAAAACAAACTGTTTCTGTAAAGGTAATTAGTGGAAGTAGCCCTTTAAAATTTTTGTGGAGCAATGGTGAAGTTTCGCCAAGTTTCAAGGCAAGTATTATTTCAGATACAAGCTTTATTATTACGGTAACAGATGGTTGTGGAAATATAAAAATTGATACAGCGAATTTTGATTTTACACAGTCTATTCCTATTATTTCTTTAATTAATGATACCACTTTAAATTGTCCAAATGATACAGCTTTTTTAAATCCGTTAATTTCTGGTGGAAACCCTCCCTACAGCCTAATTTGGATAACAGGTGAAAGTAAGCCATCAATTAAAGTAACTCCTGATACAACTACAAAGTATATATATCAAATAACCGATTTATGTCCAGGAGTTTTAATTTTAGACACGGTTGAAGTTATAGTGCAAATTCCACAACCTTTAACAATTAACATGGCAGATACTGGTGTAGATTGTAATGGTGATTCAGCTTGGGTAACAGCAAATATTACAGGAGGTATTTATCCTTATACTTACCAATGGAGTGCCCCTAAAAACCAAACTGGCGATAGTATTTGGTTTAATGTTAAAGATGTTCAAGGAAGAACATCTGTTTTCTTAAATGCACAAGATTATTGCTTGAGAGAGGCCTCAGAAGAATTATTTATTACCATTAATAGTTCATTGAGTTTAGATGTTAGTCTTTCAAGAGACACGCTTATTTGCAGAGATGATGAATTTATAGAAATTGTAAAGGTTTCGGGTGGGGTTCCTCCATATAAATATGCATGGTTATGGGATGGGATTCCTCTAGATATTTTTTCAGATACCGTAAAATTTTTACCGGATGTAGATGGTATTTTATCAGTTATTGTTGTAGATAAATGCAAAGTTGAGCAAGACGATGACCAAACTATTTTTCTTGAATCTTGTAACATTGAAACCCAAAATATTTTTACTCCTAATGGAGATGGGAAGAATGACTTTTTGATTATTCAAGGAATAGCAGTTTCAAATTTTGATGAAACCAGTTTGCCTACTGCGGCTATTACAATTTTTAATAGATGGGGATTAAAACTCTATGAAGCAGACCCATACCAAAATAATTGGGATGCTTACGGCCTGCCAGATGGAATATACTACTACATAGTAGAACTTTCTAATGGTAAAACACTTAATAAATCAGTTACCATAATTAGGTGATATAGATTTAATCAAGGCTTAATTTTTACATAATTTTATTCTGGTTTTTAAGTGGGATTTTCGTAAAAATTATTTTATGAAAATTAATCTATTCAAAATATACCTTTTTACTTGGCACATTTTATTATGGCTTGGTTTAGCTGTTACAATAGTTATGGTAGGTTTTGGATTAGGCGAGCTAATAGACCTATTTTAATATCCACTTTAAGGCTTTGAGAAATTCCTTATGCCAAAACTGCTCGTTGTGTTTTTCTCCTAATCTTATTTCGGCGTTTACCTTGGCTTCAGGTTTATTTTTAAGTAGGTTTAACATCTCTTGTTGTGCATTTAAAATTAAATCACTTTCCTGTTCTCCAGAAGCAAAATAAAACTTGCTATTTTTTAGTAGGTTTTGATCTTCAGTAAATTGAAAAATTTCAGGGTTAAACCAAAAGGCCGGAGAGAAATTTAATATGCCTCCAAAGCTGTTATTGTATTTTATAAAGGTATAGTGACTAATTAATGCTCCTAATGAACTTCCTCCAATAAAAGTACTATCTCTACTTTTTGAAATCCTGTATTTGTTTTCAAAAAATGGCATTACATTTTTAACCAAAAAGTCTGCATATTCTATTCCTTTCCCACTATCATATTTTTCATTTTTCCAAGGTGAATATTCTAACATTCTGTTTGCTGCACCGTTTGCGATTCCAACAATAATCACTTCTAAGTTTGAGGTGTCCAACAATTCATCAATTCCCCATTCTCCTGAATAAGCTAGAGCATCATCAAATAAATTTTGGCCATCCATTAAATAAACAACAGGGTATGTTTTTTTGCTTTTTTGATATGATTTAGGAAGGTAAACCCAAGTTTCAGGATGATAAGTAAACGATGAGTTGTTTACAAAATATGTTTCAGAAATTACATTTTTAGATTTAGTTGATGTTTTCTGTTTACCTGACTCCCATCCGCTAATAGAAAGGAATATGGTGTCATTGGGATTATAAGCTTCAATTTTTCTATTGCTTATTTGCTTGCCAAGAGAATCGCCTTCGGCAGAGCTCCAACTTCCTTGGGTAAATTTAAATTCTAAAGGTCCCCTTGGTGTTAAATTAATGTAGTAATATCCATTTACAAGAAATAAAGAATAAGAATCATTTTTGGGATTCCATCCGTTAATATTTCCTGCCAAATAAATTTTTTTGTTGCAATTGGTAAGGTCTCTTACCTTTAGGGTGATTTGTGCTGATGCACAATTAAATGAAAAAATGAAAAGAAATAACCCTAAAAATAATTGCATAAAAAAAGCCGATACACTTTTGCGTATCGGCTTTAAAATTAAAGTTTAATTAATTATTCGATAATTAATTTTTCAACTGAAGAAAATCCTGCTTTGTCAGATACTTTTAAAATATAGATTCCTGATTGTAATCCATCTTTAGAAATAACATAAGTATTTACAGCAATATTAGATTGATCTAAAACAGCTTTTCCTGTAATATCAAATAGTTGAACTCTTAATTCGTTTTGGTGAACACCAAACCAAATTGTAGCATTATTTCTCATTGGGTTAGGGTAAACTGCAAAAGAAATTTCTTTTTCGTTTAACTCATTAACCCCAATTGTTGAAATATTACAAGTATTGTAAATATAAACTGGTAAAACTGTATCGGCTAAAAGACCTTTAATATCTAATAATCTATTAAAACCGCCAATACCATTAGAAACACCACAACCACCTGCAACAAAATCTCCTGATTCTTCATCAGCATCAGAGTTTCCGTTTACAAATTTGTATTCATATTCAGCTGGTCTCATTGTTACTGTTGCTTCGTATACACCAGTTCCTGAGTTATCTACCATTTCTAAAGTGTCTTTTGACCAGTTTGAAGGGAAGCCAGCTGCAGTCATAAAGTTACCTGTAACGTGAATACCATTTCCACTTGGAACTTCTTGAGTCATATCCACTCTAAAGGTAATGTTAATTGGATCTAAAATTGGATCGCAACCTACTGCACAAGAACCAAAACAAAATGCAGGTAAAGTAGTATCACCTGAAATTACAGCTTCTCTGTTTCCGTTAACATTACAGGCTGCAGGAACAGGCTCTTCAGAACCCCAAGCAGTACCATTTAAGTATTTGTAAGCAAAAGTCCAAGCACCACCTACAGCATCAGCAGTAATTAACTGCAATGTTACATCGTAAATAGAATCGCCATTTGCATCAGAAAAAGTAATTTCACCTGGGCTCCAGTCGTTTCCGCCACTTTCGCTTTGGAAGTTACCAGCAACAGAAACTGCTGCACCTGGGCCATTTAAAATAAACTCATTTCTCATGTTAATTTGAAAAGTAACATTAAATGTATCTAAAACGGTAGCTACACATGCTGCACATTTGTTATAACAAATAGGGCCAACAACAGTATCAACATTAACGGTAACAGCCCTGTTGGTGTTTACTTCACAAGGTAAACCAGAAACAACTGATTCATTTTTTCCCCATGCTCTACCATGTCTAAATTTCATTTCGTATGAACCAGCCATTGCATAAGTGTACCCGTCAAAAATTGAGTCACCGTCAGGGTCCATCATTTCAGCAGCATATTTTTCTGTCCAGTTTATTGCAGTAAAACTACCCATGGCATCCATGGCTAAAACTCCGTCTACTGTATCAGGAGATACACCTAATTTCATTTGCTCTCTCATGTCAGCTTTTAACCTTACGAATTCCATTCCCATTGGGGCGGTTCCACCATACATAACAGCGCCTAAAGTGTCGTTTTTTGCAACATTCATAAAACGATTTCCGCCTTCTTGAACAATTGCAGGAACACCTTCATCATTTCCCCAAGCGTTACCATTTACAAACTTAAATTGGTATTGACCAGCAGGAAGTTGAACTGTAATAGAGTAGATACTATCTCCATCGGTGTCGGTTAACATTGTTGTAGATGGGTCCCAATCACCAGCAAAGCCAGCGGCAGCTTGAAAGTTACCAGCAGCATGAACACCATTTGCGTCAACTGTTTGGCCTTTCATGTTTACCTGCATTGTGATATCATAAGTTTGCGCAAAGACAAAACTTGACATCAAAATCATTGTAAAAATTGAGTAAATTTTTTTCATAGTTTTTTGTTTAAATGTTAGTAATAATGCATTAATTGTGTTTTTTACACTTTCAAAAGTATGAATATTTTTATTCACAAAAAAAAAACATTTATCATATTATACTTTTTTGTGAAAATGGCATTAATTTTATCAAATGATTAAGAAGGAAATTTTAGGTTTTATTTTAACAATAGTTTCATTTTTTACCTACGGAATAAACGTAGATGTATATCCACCCAATTGGTGGGCTGGAATGAAAAATGAATCAGTTCAAGTGATGTTTTACGGCCCAAACATTAGCCAATACAAAATCAATATTCAATCGGCTAGTATCAAGTTAAATGGCACAACAGCTTTACCAAACCCAAATTATTTACTTGTTGATTTTGATTTAACAAACCTAGTGGAGGCTGAAAAGTTAAAAATTACATTTTTTAACAACAACGATAGGTTTGTGATGTATTATGATTTTTTAGAAAGAAGGAAAGGTAGCTCTAAAAGATACGGAGTTACTACCCAAGATTTAATTTATCTTATTATGCCTGATCGATTTTCGAATGGAGACCCAACCAATGATGTTGTTGAAGGTATGAATGAGGCTACTCTTAATAGGGATAGCATGTATTTTAGGCATGGAGGTGATTTAAAAGGGATTCAAAATCATCTAGATTATTTTAATGATTTAGGCGTTACCGCCTTATGGTTAAATCCAATTTTAGAGAATAACCAACCCAAAGCATCTTATCACGGTTATGCAATAACAAACCATTATAAAGTTGACCCAAGGTTTGGAACAAATGAGCTTTTCAAAAACTTTGTAGATAGTTGCCACCAAAATGACATAAAGGTAATTCAAGATGTAGTTTACAACCATACCGGAAACGAGCATTGGTTTATTAAAGACATGCCTTATAAACAATGGGTTCATAACCTCGATACTTTTGGAAGAACCACTTATAGAGCAACAACACTTTTCGATCCTTATGCCTCAAAGTATGATAAAGACAAGTTTAGAAATGGATGGTTTGATACCCACATGCCAGATTTAGATTTTTCTACCGAGTATATTAGAACGTTTTTTATTCAAAACACAATTTGGTGGTTAGAATACGCCAACCTTGACGGATTAAGAATTGATACTTACGCTTATCCTGACCAAGATTTTATGAATGAATGGGTTAGGGCAATTAGAAAAGAATACCCAAAACTTTTGATGTTTGGTGAAACTTGGGTTCATGGTGAAGGTGTTCAAAGTTTTTTCGCACAGAACATATTTAAATTTGATAAGGAACAAAACTCTTTGGATCCAATTGAGGTGCCTGAAGAAGCAGAGCTTCCAAACGTTACGGATTTTCAGATGTATTATGCCATTTTAAATGCACTTAATAAAGAACCAGGATGGAACGAAGGTGTATCTGAAATTTACTATTGTTTGGCACAAGATTATTTGTACAAAAATCCCAAAAAACATGTTACCTTTTTAGATAACCACGATTTAAGTAGGTTTTACAGCCAGGTTGGAAATGATTTTGAAAAATATAAGATGGGAATTGGTTTGTTAATGACACTTAGAGGCATTCCACAGTTGTATTATGGTACAGAAATTTTGATGGATGGATTTTCCAATCCTGATGGTTTGGTTAGGCAAGATTTTCCTGGTGGTTGGCCAGAAGATAAAGTTAACAAGTTTGACGAGGAGCAAAGAACCGAAATGGAGAATTCGGCTTATAACTATGTTAAACTATTAGCAAATTACCGTAAAAATTCTGTTGTATTACAGGAAGGTGAGTTAATGCAGTTTATTCCAGAAAATGGTGTTTACACCTTTTTTAGATACAGAAAAGAAGGAACCGTAATGGTAATGATCAATACTTCTAACAAAAAGAAATTTTTAAATGCTGATAAATTCGAGGAAATGACAAAAGGATTTATCAATGGTGAAGATATAATAACAGGAAAAGGTGAAAAAATTAGAGGAGAAATATCAATAACTCCCAAAACCATAAAAATTATTGAACTAAAGAAATAAGCTTTAGAATTTATCCTTCTTTTCTTCTTCTTGCCTCTTTTACCAAAAGGTCTCTTCGGTTCATTTCTAATAATTCATATTCTCCGAAAAGTGGTTCTTGAATTCTTAGTGTAAGTAATCCTGCAAGAATGAAAAGTACACCTCCAAAAACTAAATAGTAAATGGCATAATTGTTAAAAAATGCACTCACAATTGGTCCTCCGAAAAGAGAGTTAATTATTTGTGGTATTACGATAAAGAAATTAAAAATACCCATGTAAACACCCATTTTATGAGCAGGCAATGAATCAATAAGCAAAGCATAAGGCATTGATAGAATACTTGCCCAAGCAAAACCAACCCCCACCATGCTAATAATTAAAAGGTTTGGGTCTTTGATAAAATAGATAGATAATAGTCCTAAACCACCTGCAACCAAAGCAAGCATGTGAACAAACTTTCTACTAGTTAATTTTGCTAATGGAGATAAAAGGAAAGCAAAAATGAGGGCAAAAAAATTGTACCAACCAAATAAAAACCCCGCTTGGTCTCCTGCATTGTTAAATGCAACAGAGTGAGTATCATCAGGAGTTAAGCCATAATGATGTGTTGCCAAAGCTGAGGTAGTATAAACCCACATCGTAAATAATGCAAACCACGAAAAAAATTGAACTAAGCCTAATCTTTTCATACGCAAAGGCATGTTTTTGGCATCAATAAAAATATCGCTCATTTTGCTTTTTTCCTTTTTTACCGATTCCCCATTAAATCTTGCAAAATCTTCGGGTGGGTATTCCTTTACAGTAAAAATCGTATAAAGAATAGTACCCATTAAAATAAAGGCACCTGCATAAAAAGACCAAACTACATTGGGTGCAATAAAGCCTGCAGGAGCTTCATTTGAAAGACCAAACCAATTGGTTAATACCCAAGGCATAAAAGAGCCCAAAATAGCACCAAGACTGATTAAAATAGTTTGAACACTAAAGCCAATTGTGCCTTGTTTTTTGGGCAGTAAATCTCCAACCAAAGCCCTAAATGGCTCCATAGAAATATTAAAAGAAGCATCCATTAAAGCCAAAAAAGCTATTCCAATCCAAAGTATGGCAGAAATACCCATAAACTCACTAGCTGTAAGTCCTTCGCCTGCAATAATGTTAGAGTTGGGGAGAAAAATTAAACCTAAAGATGCTAAGATTGCCCCAACCAAAAAGTAGGGTTTTCTTCTACCCAATTTCCCCCATGTATTATCACCCATGTGCCCAATTATGGGTTGAACAATAAGGCCGGTTAGTGGCGCTACAATCCAAAACCAAGAAAGCTCATGAACATCTGCACCGTAATTGGCTAGTATTCTACTTGCATTACCATTTTGTAATCCAAAGCCCATTTGAATCCCTAAAAACCCCATGCTGAGGTTAATAATTGAACCCATACCAAGGGTTGGCTTTTCGGCTTTGTTGGCCTGGTTTTCTGAGTTGATGTTTGTTTGACTTTCCATTAAAATTGCGTCTAGAAGGGCTAAAATTAATAGAAATTTTAATTAAAGTGTCATTTTTACACTTAATGCATAAATATTGTTGATTCTTATTAATCTTTCATTTCAAGAAATTGATTTATCAACTGGTTTGTTGATGAATCATGATTGCTGATTTTTGAGGTGCTTGAAAGTTCAGGTAAAATTTTCTTAGCTAGTATTTTCCCTAACTCAACTCCCCATTGGTCGTAACTAAAAACATTCCACATAGCACCTTGCACAAAGATTTTATGCTCGTAAAAAGCAGTTAGTAAGCCTAAATTAAATGGAGTTAGCTTTTTTATTAAAAATGAATTGGTAGGAATGTTTCCTTCAAAAACTTTAAAAGGGGCCAAAAATTCAATTTCATCTTCAGTTTTGCTTGCTTCTTTCAATTCTGAAATTACCTCACTTTTTGTTTTGCCATTCATTAAAGCTTCGGGTTGGGCAAAATAGTTTGATAAAAGTTTTGGATGGTGATCTGAAACAGGGTTGTTGGAATTGGCAAAAGCAATAAAATCGCAAGGAATTAATTTGGTTCCTTGGTGAATTAATTGGTAAAAAGCATGTTGACCATTGGTTCCGGGTTCTCCCCAAATAATAGGGCCAGTTTGGTATTCGGTTTTGTTTCCATTTCTATCAATCGATTTGCCATTACTTTCCATGTCGCCTTGCTGCAAATAAGCTGCAAACCTGTGCATGTATTGATCGTATGGTAAAACGGCATGGCTGGCTGCACCATAAAAGTTATTGTACCAAACTCCTAAAGAAGCCATGATAAATGGAATATTCTCGCTTAATGGAGCGTTTCTGAAATGATTGTCTGCCTCATGTGCTCCTTTCAGCAATTGCTCAAAGTTATCATAGCCAATATTCAGAGCTATTGATAAACCGATTGAACTCCAAAGAGAATACCTGCCGCCAACCCAATTCCAAAATACAAACATGTTGTCTGCATCAATTCCGAAGTTAGTAACACTTTCTGTATTGGTAGAAAGTGCCACAAAATGTTTGGCTACTGCTTGTTTGTTGCCCAAGTTTTCAATTAGCCAATCTTTTGCAGATTGGGCATTGGTCATGGTTTCTTGGGTAGTAAATGTTTTGGAAGCTACAATAAATAGCGTTTCTTCGGGGTTTATTTTTTTTAGTGTTTGGTACAAATGGCTTCCATCAACATTGCTAACAAAGTAAGATTCAATGCCTTCTACTTTATAACTTTTTAGAGCTTCGGTAACCATTAACGGGCCTAAATCTGAGCCACCAATACCAATGTTTACAATAGACTTTATGCTTTTGCCAGTAAAACCTTTCCATTCGCCAGAATGTACTTTTTGGCAAAAAGCTTTCATTTTAGAAAGCTCTTTTTTTACATCAACTAAAATATTTTTACCTTCAACTTCAATTGAGTTTGAAGTAAAATCGCGTAAAGCAGTATGTAATACCGCTCGATTTTCAGTTTGGTTGATCTTTTTACCTGTAAATAAATCTTCAATTTGTTGTTGTAGATTTATTTCATTGGCAGAGTCTTCAAAAAGAGAAAGGGTTTCGTTGGTTATTCTATTTTTCGAATAATCAAAAAACATATCGCCAAGTAAAATTGACAACTCTTTTCCTCTGTTAGCATTATTTTGAAAAAGGCCCCTTAAATGGAGGCCTTTTGTTTCGTTAAAATGTTGGGTAAGCTTATTGAAAGCTTCAGTTTCGAAAATACTTTTGTACATCATTATTATTTGTAAAATACCTTGTAATCGTATGGAGTTAAAGCCAAAGAAGTACCTGCTTTTAGGTTATACTTTTGGTTAGAAAATAGGTCGGTAAATTCTCCGTTAAACCCTTCACCTTCTAGAGTGATATTAATTGGTTGGTCTCCAGTTAAGTTCACAACAACAACAACTTGGTTTTCGCCTTTAGTTCTTGTGTAAGCGTAAACAGTTTCGTCATTAGAAGTTTTAATTCTTTTAAACTCTCCTCCAGCCTCGCCATTAAAAAGTGCAGGGTTTTCTTGATTTAATCTTAGGAGTTTGGTGTAGAAATCTTGAAGTTTATAACCTTCCCAATTAATGGTGTCTTTGTCAAAAAATCTAAGCGCTTTATTCAAGCCTGCTTCTTGGCCGCTGTAAACTAATGGCATTCCATCAATGGTAAAAGCTAGCGTTGCAAATGCTGGGTAAGCTTCCCCAAACCTTTCGTAAACTGTTCCGTTCCATGAGTTTTCATCATGGTTGGTTACAAAATACATTCTGTAATCGTTTGGAGCATGGTTGGTATCTTCTTTGGCCATATAATTATCAATGGCGTCTAAATTCATTTCGCCTTTGGCAATACTATTCATAATGTGTAAAAACTCCCAAGCATAGCTCATGTGAAAAGCTTTTTTGTGAAGCTCAGGCATTTCGGCTTCAGCCAACATAAAAACAGGTTTTACTTGGTCTAATTCAGCTCTAGCATCATTCCAAAATTCTGTAGGAACCCAACTAGCCACATCGCATCTAAAGCCGTCAATATCTGCTTCGGTTAACCAATATTTCATGGCATCTTTCATGGCAGTTTTCATTTCTTGGTTGTCATAATTTAGGTCTACAACATCGCTCCAATCTGTACCTTCTGGCGGGCCAGGGTTTCCTAATGAATCTAGAGTGTACCAATCTTTATTTTGCATCCAAGGGCTATCCCATGCAGTATGGTTTGCCACCCAATCTAAAATTACCTTCATGTTATTTTCGTGGGCAGTTTTTACCAAGCTTTTAAAATCTTCTAAAGTTCCAAATTCAGGATTTACTGCTGTGTAATCTGTAATAGAATAGTAGCTTCCCATAGGGCCTTTTCTGTTTTCTTTTCCGATTGGAGAAATTGGCATTAACCAAAGTATTTCAATTCCCATTTCTTTAATTCTTGGAATATCTTTTTCAAATGCCTTGAAAGTTCCCTCGAGGGTGTGTTGCCTTATGTTAACTTCATAAATGGTTGCATTTTTACTCCATTGTGCAACAGTTTCAGGTGTTTTTTCTTCTTTGGTTTCTGTTTTTTCTGATTCTTTTTGTGCAGGGCTGCATCCAAAAAAACTTGCAATAATTAGTGCGAAAAATAAGTTTTTCATGATCTTAATTTTTGGTAAAAACATAAGTTGAAAGTGGCTCTAGTTCTAGCGATGTATCAAATTGAAATTGCTCGTTAGAAAATGCATTAACATAAATTCCTCCATTTAAAAAGGAAGGTTTTGAAAGATTTATAGTTTGGCTCTCTGAAGATTTATTGAAAACTACGATGACTTCTTCTTCAAAGAATTTTCTAGAAAAAACCAAAACATTTTCACTTTCGTGAAGAAATTGCAAATCGCCGTAAATTAGAGCTAGGTTGTTGGTTCTTAGTTTACAAAGATTTGAAACATAATCTTTAAGTTGGGTTTGATTTTCGCTTAAATTTTCGAAAACCATCATCCTTCTGTTGTCAGGATCATTTCCTCCTACCATGCCAATTTCATCGCCATAATAAATAACTGGTATACCCGGTATGGTTAGGTTAAACGTATGAAGCATGGCTAGGTTTTTATAAGCTTCGGGGTTTTTTAATTCAATTTTTCTTATCCAACCAGCTAGTTTAGCATCTTCACTAAACTTTACTGAACCATCGGCATAAGAAATAAACCTTGCTCTATCTTGGTTTCCTGTTATGTACCCCATCAAGTTGTGGTTTCCATAGTATTTTAAACTCTCTTTTAATTTGTCGGCTAATCTAGTTGCAGGAATTTCGGGAGTTGCAAAAACAGCAATTGCCGCATCGTAAACATTAAAATCAAATTGAGCATCTAGTTGACCTGAAGAAACATAAGAAGAAATTAATTCGGCATTGCCATATGTTTCGCCAATTTGGTAGATGTTTCTGTCTTGAGGTTCAATAACTCGCTTTTTTAATTTAAAAGTAAGGGCTCTCCAAAACTCTTCAGGAATATGCTTTGTTGCATCGTGTCTGAATCCATCAATAGGGTAGTTTTCGAACCAAAATAGGGCAGAATCGGTCATGGCATCAACTACTTCTGGCTTAGAGAAATCTAAAGATGGCATAAATGTATCAAACCAAGTAGTGAGCCTGTATTCGTCCCATTTCTGGGTATTTTCTGTTCCATCAGGAAGATATAAATCTGTAGCCCAATCTGGATGTTGTTTGTAAACTGGATGCTCTTGGTGAACGTGGTTTGCCACATAATCTACCAAAATATTGATGTTTTGATTGTGTGACTTCTCAATTAAGTCTTTAAAAACCGATTCGTTTCCAAACCTAAAATCTACTTTACTAGAAGAAATTGGCCAATACCCATGATAGCCCGAAAATTGAGTTTTTGGATTTGGATACTGCCCGTAAGGTCCTAATGGATTTTGAACAATTGGAGATAACCAAATTGTATTTACACCTAAATCAGTAAAATACCCATCTTCAATTTTTTGGGTAATTCCAGCCATATCGCCACCATAATAATCTGCTTTTGGGTTTACCTCAGGTAAGTTTAAAGGGTGATTATTTTCTGAGTCTCCATCTTTGAATCGATCAATCATCATAAAATACATGATGAATTTATGTTTTTCTTCCCTAGTTAATTGTGAAGGTTTTGACACAACTTGTCCATTAAAAAAAGGAATGTATAAATCATTTGATATTCCGTTTTTCCCATAACCAAATACTCTTAAAACACCTTTTTCGAAACTGTTAATTTCTTGAGGTAGGTTTATTTCTATTTCGGCATTATTGATAGAAATATTTTGGGCCGGAATAAGGTGGTTTTGCCAATAAGCAAAAATGTTAGAAACACCTGAATTAGAAATAACCACTATTCCATCAGCAAAGCTTTTACTATACATTTTAGGAGGATTAACTTTGTAATCTCCAACTTTTAAAACTGAGTTGTAATCTCCTTGGCCGTTGTCAATTGAATCGTTGTTTGATGGGTCTAAAACCATTTCACCATCTAGCGAAAGCTTGTATTCATATTCGCCTGGATTTAATATGAAGCTAGTTTCCCAAACACCATTATTTAAGGTTAATGGGTTTTTTGATTGGGCCCAGCCGTTCATGCTGCCTCCAATTTGAACAGATTGGTAGGTATTTTTTGTAGGGAATTTAAATTCTACCTTTTGTTTTTCTGATTTTTTTACTGGAACATCATAAGAATACTCTCCTGCATAAAATGTAAAAACTGACATTGGTTCTGTTTGAGATCCAATTAACCAAACGGCATTTTCATTAGCAACGATAACTTTTTTTAATCCTTTTGGAGATTTTACCGAATCTATTATTTCTGGAGTGATGATAAAGTCAGAAAAATAAATTTTGGTTGAATCAAAGTTTAGTTGAATAGGAATTCCCAAGCCAACAATTGCATCATTTTGAGGAATATTCCAACTAGGATTTTCTTCTTTTTGTTTACACCCAATTATAGTTAGGGTGCAACAAAAAGCAAGGATTAGTTTTTTCATGAGGGGATAAATTTGGTTTCTTCAGCACCCAACGAAATTAAATTACTTTTTAATTGAATATCTAAAGATTCATTGCAGTGGTTAGTAACATAAATACCTTTTTCAGTTACGTTTATTTTTAAGGTATGACTTCTAAATAATACATTAAAAGAAAACGATTTCCAATGACCTGGAATAACTGGGTCTAATGAAATTGTATTGTCTTTAATTCTCATGCCACCAAAACCTTCTACAATAGAAAGCCAAGTGCCAGCCATAGAAGTAATATGCAAACCTTCGTGAACTTCTTTGTTGTAATCATCTAAATCTAAACGCGCTGTTCGCAAGTAGAACTCGTAAGCTTGTTGGTTTTTGCCTAAGTAAGTTGCGGTAATTGAGTGAACGCAAGGCGAAAGAGATGATTCGTGAACTGTTAAAGGCTCATAAAAATCAAAGTTTTTTCTGATTGTTTCTTTGTCGAATTCATGTTCAAAAAAGTACAAGCCTTGTAAAACATCACCTTGTTTAATATAACAAGAACGTAAAATTCTATCCCAACTCCAAGTTTGGTTTAAAGGTCTTTCAGCAGGGTCAAGCTGTGAAACAGGAATAAGCTCTTTGTCTAAAAAGCCTTCTTGCTGCAAGAAAACACCAAGGTTTTTGTCTTCGGGCAAGTAAATATTATCTACAACCTTTTGCCATTGTGTAAATTCTTCTTCGGTAAGATTAAGCTCTTTTAGTTTTTCGGTATATTTTACAGGGTTTTCAGCTTTTAATTTAGCGAATGATTCAACAGAATATCTTAAAGTCCAAGTAGCAATGTAGTTGGTGTACCAGTTGTTGTTTACGTTATTTTCATATTCATTTGGTCCTGTTACACCAAGCATAACATACTTCTGTTTGGCCTCGCTCCAGTTTACTCTTTGCGCCCAAAACCTAGAAATACCTGTAAGTACATCTAAACCATAATTAAATAAGTATTCGGTTTTTTGGGTGTAGTTTGTGTAGTTGTAAATGGCATAAGCAATAGCTCCATTTCTGTGAATTTCTTCGAATGTAATTTCCCACTCATTGTGGCACTCTTCTCCATTCATGGTAACCATAGGGTAGAGGGCAGCTCCATTTTTAAACCCAAGCTTTTGAGCATTTTCAATGGCTTTTTGCAATTGGTTGTGTCTGTATTTGAGCAATTGCTCGGCAACACGTTCACCTGCAGTGCTCAAATAAAATTGAAAACAATAAGCTTCTGTATCCCAATAAGTACTTCCGCCATATTTTTCACCTGTAAAGCCTTTTGGTCCGATGTTTAATCTTGCATCATCTCCTGTGTAGGTTTGGTGAAGTTGGAAAATGTTATATCTAATTGCTTGCTGAGCTGCTAAATCGCCTTCTATTTTAATGTCTCCAAATTCCCAACGTTTGGCCCAAGCAGCAGCTTGTTGGTTTAACATTGTTTCAAAACCTTTCGATTTTGCTAATTCGAGGTTGTTAAAAGCTATTTCTTCTAATTTTTCTTCGTCATGGTTAAAAGAAGAAACGTAAGTTCCTGCTTTATAAAGAGAGTAGGTTTGGTCTTTTTGAGCCGTAATATTGAATTTATTGCTGATAAATTTTTCAGTTTCGAGTTCGATTGGTGATATTGTAATTTCTTGGTTATTGTTTTCAATCCAAAACTCCATACCTGTAGTAACTACAAATTCTGTTTTTTTGGTTTTTGCGGTTACAAGGCCTCTTTTTGGATGAACAGTTCTAGAAACTTCATCCCAAAATTTTTCATCATAATTAGAATCTTTGTTTTCAACATCAGCATCAACATAAGGCTCAAAAGATAACTCGCCAGAAAAGTTAAGTGGAGTAACGTTGTATTTAATAAAGCCTATTTCGGTATCTACCAAACTGCAAAAACGAGTGCTTTCGAGTTTAATTTTTTTGCCATCGGGAAGGGTAACTTCTGCGGTCCTAAAAAGAAAACCTTTTTGCATGTTTAGTTCTTGTCTAAAAGCAGAAACTTTACATGTGAAAAAATCTACCTCTTGGTTTGCTACCCAAAGGTTAATGCCTATCCAATTTGGTGCATTTAATACTTTGGCAAAGTATTCTGGATATCCGTTTTTCCACCAACCAACTCGTGTTTTGTCTGGATAATATACTCCACCAACATAACTTCCTCTAAGAGTTTCGCCTGAGTATTTTTCTTCAAAATTTGCTCTTTGGCCAAAAGCTCCGTTTCCAATTGAAAATATGCTTTCAGAAGCTTCATGGTGCTCTGCACTAAAAACTTCCTCTATAATATTCCACTCGTCTAATTTGTAATACCCTTTCATTTTATGCTTTTTGAAAAAATTCTTCTAATTGATTTAATGTTATTTCTCCTAGGTTATTTACTACAATATCTGCTTTATGCAGAGTTCCTTTTTTTCCTATACCTACACATTTAAAGTTACCATTTAAGGCAGCCTCAACTCCAGATGTGGCATCTTCGAAAACTATACTGTTTTTAGGATTTACCCCTAGCATTTTTGCCCCCAATAAAAAAACCTCTGGATGAGGTTTAGAATTAGTAACATGGGTGCCATCAACAACGGCGTCGAAAAGATTTTCGATATTTAAATATTTTAAAATTGCTGATGCGTTTTTGCTAGAAGAACCCAAAGCCACTTTAAAGCCATTTTTTTTGGCGCTATTTATAAAGTCTAAAGCGCCTGGAAGTAAATCAGATTCATCCATATTTTTGATTAGCTCTAAATACCAAGAGTTTTTTAAAGCCATTAATTCTTCAATTTTATCCTCAAGAAAACTAACATCTCCAATTTTGAGGAGAGCATCAATAGATTCTCTTCTGCTTAACCCTTTTAAATGTTCGTTTTGGTGGATGTCTAAATCAAATCCTAAATGATTGGCAAGTTTTTTCCATGCTAGGTAATGATATTTAGCAGAGTCGCAAATAACCCCGTCCATATCAAACAGTAAACCTTCAATTTTCATTTCGAGACTTTAGTTTTTCTGAAGCTTCAACTTTAATTCTACCAATTATGAGTAATTCTGCACTTGCTGAGTTTGTTGCCAATGGAATATTCATACGGTTGCATGCAGTCAATAAAGTGGCAATGTCTTCATGGTGCTCTTTAACCTCAGGGTCTCTGAAAAAGATAACCATATCTACAGCTTTATTTTCTATCATTTCGGTTATTTGGTTATAACCTCCGTATCTTCCTCTTGAAAGGTGCTTAACAGGAATGCCTTTAATTTCTGCTTCTACTGCATCAGCAGTTTTTCCTGTAGCAATTAATTCTTTACCCCAAAGCCAACCTTCTCTTTCTTTAAAGAAATTGACCAACTCTGGTTTCATTTTGTCGTGGGCAATAACTACAATTTGTTTCATAATTATGCTTCAGAAAGTTTATGTCTGAAATGGTATTCAACCAATCCGTTTATCGGTTTTTTTACTACCGATCTTATATTTATACCAAGTTGTTTGGCTGCAATTTTTAATTCGTCTTCAAAGTGAAAAGCTACAGACCCAACAAAGTTTACAGGAACAGATTTGTAATCATCAAAACAACAAACATGAATGCTTAAGAAAAGCTTCATTCCTTCAACTAAGATTTCTTGAAAATAGGGGTGCTTTTTGTGAGCAGAAATAAACCTAGTGAAGCTTGCTAAATAAACATTAGCGTGAGGTTTGTTATAAATATTATCGAAAATCATGTCTTTTGTAATGTTAAATTTACTTACAAAGTCTTCATGAATTTCTTTTGGTAGCTGGTTGTATAAAAAGGCTGATAGTAGTTTTTTTCCAAAAAAACTTCCACTTCCTTCATCACCCAATATGTAGGCTAACGCAGGAACTTTTTCTTCAATTCCCTCACCATCAAACCGGCACGAGTTAGAACCTGTGCCTATGATACAGGCAATATTTGGCTCTCCATTATAGCAAGAATAGGCAGCTCCAAGTAAATCATGATCTACCAAAATATCGGCTTTTTTAAACACCCTTTGCAAGCCATTTTTTATTTTAAGGTTTAAATGAGGGCTTGAACAACCTGCGCCATAAAAGAAGATTGACTGTACATCATCGGCATAACTAGCTAATTCAGTATTGTTTTTTGTTTTTTCTTCAACAAAATCTTCATCGTGAAAAAATGGGTTAAATCCAACAGTTTGGAAATTTCCCACAGGTGTTCCGGTTTTGTCAACCAAAATCCAGTCGCTTTTGGTTGATCCGCTATCAGCAATAATTATCATTTTTTATTTTTTTTATACAGTGGTAAAGGTTAGGTTTTTTTAAACTTTTTTTATTGTTTTTATATGGATAGAATTTTACTAATTCTAACTATTTCATCGTTTAATTTTGATTTTTTTCCAAAGGATTCGGTAAAGGGAACCAAGTTCATTTTGCCATTTGACAATGCTGTAAATACATCTGATTGTCCATCAATAATCGCTTCAACCGCTTTAACGCCCATGCGTGAAGCAAGAACCCTATCAAAAGCTGTTGGTGAACCACCTCTTTGAATGTGGCCTAAAACGGTCACTTTGGTTTCATAATGGTTGTAAAGTTCATGTACTTTTCTTGCTACTTCAGCTGCGCCACCATGCTGTTCACCTTCTGCTACAATAACAATACTTGATGTTTTTCTGGTTTTGGCGCCTCTATCAATAATTTTCACAAGGTCTTCAATAGACATTTCTTCCTCAGGCATCATTACAGCTATGGCTCCTGTCGAAATTCCAGCTCTTAGTGCAATAAAGCCAGTATCTCTTCCCATAACTTCAACAAAAAATAACCTGTTGTGAGAAGAAGCAGTATCTCTAATTTTATCAATACACTCAATAACAACGTTTGTAGATGTATCATAACCTATGGTAACATCGGTTCCATACAAGTCATTATCAATCGTTCCGGGAACTCCAATAACAGGAATGTCATATTCTTCTCCCAACATTTTCGCCCCGGCAAAACTTCCATCTCCACCAATAATTACCAAGCCATCAATTCCTACCGATTGTAATTTTTCAAATGCTTTTGCTCTTCCTTCCTTGGTTCTAAATTCTGCACTTCTGGCAGATTTAATTATTGTGCCTCCTTTATCAATAATTCTGGATACAGAACGTAAATTCATTTCAACAATATCACCTTCAATCATACCTTCGTATCCGCGATAAATACCAAATACTTTTCTATCGTAATATATTGCTGATCTTACTACAGCTCTAATTGCTGCATTCATTCCTGGAGCATCTCCTCCTGAGGTTAAAACTCCAATTCTATTTATTTCTTTTGGCATATAAGCTTTATCAGTAAAGTAAAACAAAGAAAGTGTATTTTTTACACTTTTCAAAACCTATGCTTAATTCAGCCTATTTTTTTAAATTTGAAAATTATTTATTTTTAAGTTGATGACCACAAAAAACCCCAATGTTTCTGTAGACTGTGTAATATTTGGATTTGATTTCGAAAATTTAAATGTTTTAGTTATTGAACAAAAGCAAGATGATACTTTAAAAAAAACACCACGATTTGCCTTGCCAGGTGATTTGGTAAATATTGATGAAAATTTAGATGCGGCTGCTTATAGGGTTTTAAAAGAACTTACCTCAATAGGAAAAATTTATTTGAAACAGTTTCATGCTTTTGGAGATCCTAAAAGGTTATCAAAGGCCGAAGATCAATATTGGTTAAAAAAATTGAGAGACCAGCCTGCAGCTAGAGTTATTACTGTGGCCTACTTTTCATTAATTAAAATGAATGATGTTTCTCCAAAAGCAGCCTCATTCGCAGGTGATATTTATTGGGCAGATATTAATGAAGTACCAAAATTGGCTTTTGATCATGATAAAATATTAAATACTGCTATTGAAACATTACGTGATGATTTGTTGAATAAACAAATTGGCTATGAATTGTTGCCTGAAAAGTTCACCCTTAGTCAACTTCAAAGACTTTACGAAGTCGTGTTAGGTATAAAACTTGACAAAAGAAACTTTAGAAAAAAAATGAAAAAAACAGACTTTGTAAAACCGTTAAACGAAAAACAAAAAGGTGTTTTGCATAAGCCTGCTCAATTATTCAGCTTCGAGCCAAAAGAAGACGAAGATTAATAAGTGTAAAAAATACACTTTATCTAATATTATTGTAATTTAGCGACTTAAAATTTTATCATGAAGGCAATTTGCTCAATTTTAGCAATTTTATTCGTCTCGATTTTTGCTAGCGCACAGGTGGTTACATTTCAACCCACATTTGTTACAGCAAACGACACTGTTACTGTAATTTATGATGCATCTCTTGGAAATGGAGAATTGGTCGGGGTTTCTAAAGTGTACGCTCATACGGGGGTAATAACAAATGCTAGTGCAACCAATACAGATTGGAGACATGTTCAAGGAAATTGGGGTACGGCTGATTCTAAGGTAGAAATGACAAGCCTCGGAAATAACAAACACTCACTAAAATATCATATTAATTCTTTTTATGGCTTACCCACAAATGAGTCTGCTTACAGATTAGCATTTGTTTTTAGAGATGCTGCAGGAAATAAAGTAGGTAGAGCATCAGATGGGTCAGATATTTTTGTTGACCTTTTTCAGGGAGGATATGAAGCTAGGTTTACTTTGCCCGATCAAAAAGGAATGATTGTAGATTTAAACGATCAAATTTCTTTAAGGGCAGAGGCTTCTGCGCCTTCAACTATTTCTATTTACCAAGGAGGTACTTTGGTAACCCAAAAAACAAATTCAAAATTGGTTAACTCAACCATAAATGTGTCTGCTACCGGGTATGGAAAGTTTTATTTAACTATGGTTGCAGATGATGGAAATGGCAATGTTGAAACCGATACAGCTTATTATGTAGCTAGGCCTCCTGTTACAACTGCACCTGCACCTACAGGTATAAAAGATGGAATAAACTACCTAAATGATACAAGTGTTGTTCTTCAAATTGTTGCTCCCTTTAAAAATTACATTTATGTGGTTGGCGACTTTTCTAATTGGGAATATGATTCAAAATATTACATGAAAAGAACTCCAGCAGGAGACAGGTATTGGTTGCAAATTAATGGGCTAACTAAAGGCAAAGAATATAGGTTTCAATACTCTATTGATGATGAAGCTATGAGGGTAGCTGATGTTTACTCAGATAAAATTTTAGATCCTTGGAATGATAAATGGATTGATAACAGCACTTATCCGAATTTAACTCCCTACCCAACAGGAAAAACAACCTATCCAGTTTCTGTTCTGCATCCAGGCGAACAACCTTACCCTTGGGACAATTCAATTTCATACACAAAACCTGCAAAAGAAAATCTAATTGTTTATGAATTATTGATAAGAGATTTTGTAGAAACTCATAAATATAGAACTGTTGCCGATTCAATAAAATATTTCAAAAATTTAGGAATTAACGCAATTCAATTGATGCCAATTATGGAGTTTGAAGGAAACGAAAGCTGGGGTTATAACCCTATGTTCTTTTTTGCTCCCGACAAATATTACGGCTCAAAAGACGATTTAAAATACCTTGTTGAAGAATGCCATAAAAATGATATTGCAGTAATTTTAGACATCGCCTTAAATCATTCATTTGGTCAAAATCCTCAAGTAAGAATGTATTTTGATCCTAGCGCAGGGCAATGGGGTCAACCCTCAGCTAATAATCCTTGGTTTAACCAAACAGCTCGCCACGATTTTAATGTTGGTTACGATTATAATCACGAAAGCCAATACACCAAAGATTTTACCAAAAGGGTAATGGCGTATTGGATAGAAGAATTTAGAATTGATGGCTACAGATTTGACCTTTCTAAGGGGTTTACCCAAAAAAATACACTTGGTAATATTGGAGCTTGGAATGCATATGATCAAGGTAGAGTAAATATTTGGAATGAGTACTCAGCTCATATTTGGAGTGTTGATCCTGATGCCTATGTTATTTTAGAGCATTTAGGAGATAATTCAGAAGAAACTGTTTTAGCTAATAATGGCATGATGCCTTGGGGAATAATGCACGATCCTTTTAAAGAATTAAGTTTAGGATACTCTGCAGATTTAGGCTGGGCAAGCTACAAAACTAGAGGCTGGAATAACCCTCATGCTATTGTTTACGCATGCAGCCATGACGAAGAAAGATTGATTTACGAAAATGTAAATTATGGTAATTCTGTAACTGGTTACAACCTAAAAAATTTAAAAACTGCACTACAAAGGCAAGAAATTATAGCAGCATTTTTAATGGCCATTCCAGGCCCAAAAATGATTTGGCAATTTGATGAGTTAGGGTATCCATATAGCATTAATTATTGCCCAGATGGCACAATTAGCAATGATTGTAGAACTGCCAACAAACCAATTAGATGGGATTATTTTAATGACCCAGATAGATTCAAATTGTACAAAGCTTATGGTGCGGTATTTAAATTAAAAAGAGATTACCCAACTTTTAGTACTTCTAATTTTAATATTGATGTTGCTGGCTCAGGTAAAAGGGTTCATTTAAATCATAATGATATGGATGCAGTTGTGGTTGGGAACTTCGCAATGGGTCAAATTTCAATGGTTCCTGGTTTTCAACATACAGGCATGTGGTACGATTATTTTACAGGAGACTCTATTGATGTAACTGATGTAAATACATCAATTGATTTTGACCCAGGAGAATTTCACATTTTTACAGATAAAAAACTTGAAACTCCAACATTTATTAAGCCTGGAGGTTCAGGAATTTCAACCAACGATATTATTGGGGAAGAATTAAATTCAACTGGATTTCCTAATCCATTTAATAGGATCTATCAAATCAATGTAGAAACAAATCAACCAGAGGTTTTAAATATACAAGTATTTGATTTTATGGGAAGGCATGTAAAAACCATAGTTCAAAATAAAATAATCAATGGAGAATATGCTTTTTATTGGAATGGAACAAATGATAGCGGGGCGGAGGTTACTCCGGGATGTTACTTTTATAATGTAACCACTGCTAGCAATTCAAAATCATACAAAGTAATTTACTCAGGTAATTAATCTGTAATACCAATATGGAACAAAGCATCACCCTTGTGAACAACAGGGGTGTTGTTATGTCCTACGATGTAGCCATTTTCTGGGCAATCTACCGAAATTTGATATTGGCCAGCTACATCAGAAATAATTCCTAAAACATCTCCTTGGTTTACCTTTTGACCTGATTTTTTTAAACTTCTGAATAACCCAGCCATTTCAGCCCTTAACCATTTGCTCGAGTTAAAAAATTGAGTAGGTTTTTTTGGTTTTGAAGAACCACTTATCATGTTAAAACTATGTAAAACACGGTATGTTCCTCTTATGGCTTCCTCAATAGCAGTTTCGCTAAACCTCATAGATTCTCCACCTTCATAAACCACGATGCTTTTACCCATATCAAAAGCACATTTTCTTAAGGAGCCTTCGATTAATGGCGACCTTAAAGTGTATGGGGCTTGAAACCTTTGGGCTACATCTTGTCCTAATTTATCTTTATCAGATATTCTAACCTGAGGGAAATTTGTTCTACTAGAACCTCCTGTATGAAAATCGATACCAAAATCAATATTTGGTAAAATGTGGGTTGAAATTGTATAAGCTACTAAACTTGCCAAAGAACCAGATTCGCTTCCGGGGAAACTCCTATTAACATCTTTACCATCAGGAACATCTCTAGAAAAATTTAAGAATCCAAAAATATTGATGATTGGCATGGCGATAATAGAGCCACACTTGAGTTTTGTGAAGCTTTTGCCAGAAACCATTCTTCTTACAATTTCAATTCCATTTACTTCATCACCATGCAAGCCTCCAGAAAGTAAAATGGTTGGACCTTTTACCTTACTTCTAAAAATATGAATTGGCAAATGAATTTCAGTTCCAGAGGGTAACCTAGCAATATAAAGTTCAATAAAAGAGTTACTTCCTTCTTTTATAGAATATCGGTCAATTTTTATTGAGCTCATTTAGCAATTATGGTTGTAAAACTAGTTTCCCTTTTATTTCGTTTGAGCCAATATTAATCGAATAAAAATAAATACCTGTATTTCTAATAAAATTTAAATCTACAATTTGATGAACCGCAGGTTGTAAAGCCGAATTAAACACTGCCTTACCTGTTACATCAAAAATGGTAATGTTTTTTAAAGAAAGTAAATCATTATTTTGAATAGATAAATTTCCATTAATTATTTTAACATTTAGGTTGGATTTGAGTTGTTCTTTTACTCCTATATTATTTGAAGGCTTACAATCTGTACATCTTGCATAACAAACAACATTTAGAGTTGTATCAAAATTTGGAACAATAAAGTTTCTTTCAATATTGCCAAACCCATCTTTTATACCACAACCTTCAAGGCTATCTGTTTTTTCTTTGTTGGCAAGGGTAACACCATTATAATAATTGTATAAAATTGATTCACCTTGGCTTAAGCTTATTGTTACTTGGTAAATCGTGTCAGAATTTGCGTCAGTAAGATTGTATTCATTTGGGTTGTAATTGTTGAAGTTTCCTGCTACGTTTAAACCAAAATTAGATACAGCATTATTTTTCATGCTTACCCGAAAAGTAACATTAGATTTGGATGGAGGAGAAACGCAAACAGCACAACTCGAAAAACAAACTTCGTTTAAATTAATGCTTCCAAACGTAAAAATTGATCTGTTAAATCCACCTTGACCATCAGGTGTTCCGCAAGCTTGAGGAACAACTTCAGAAACTCCTGGGTTGTTTCCGTTATAAAATTTGTATTCAAAAATGGCATTTGAATCTAGGCTAAGGTTTATCGAGTATATATTGTTTCCGATAGGGCTCATTGGTTCTAAAGTCCAATTATTAAACGACCCTGCAATAAAAACGCCTGAGGCATCAACAATCTCATCGGTCATGTCAACTTTTAGCCCCAGATTTATTTGGCTAAGACAGGCTAAATTGCAAGGCAAACATTTGCCAAAACAAAGAGAATCTAGCACCGTTGGGTTTGAAGCAGTAACTTCTCGATTAAAATTACCTAAACCATTAGGAACACCGCATAATGCAGGTACATTTTCTTCTCCGGCAAAAGTGTTTCCATTAATAAATTTGTATTGAAAGGTTTGACCTGAATCTAAATTTAGGGTTACTTCAAATAAGCCTTTGCCATTATTTATCATCGGGATACTATCAACAGTCCAATTAGAAAAGTCTCCAACCAAATGAACTCCATCAGGTGAAATGCTTTCTAACCTCATATCAACCTTAAAAGAAATAGGGTATAGTGTTGGAGGAATTGTTTGAGGACAAATTTTACAGCTTGAAAAACAAACTGCTTTTAATATGGTATCGCTCGAAAATTCAATTTCTCTATTTAAAGCACTAATGCCAACTCCGCAAGTTTGGGGAACAATTTCAGCATCGTTCCAAGTATTTCCATTAATATATTTATACTCAAAAGTATCAGCAGGTAAAATCAATGTAAGCTCATAAATACTGTCTCCATCTAAATCTTGCATTTGTGTTGATGAAGGATCCCAATTATTAGGAAAACCTGCTAGTGTTTGAAAATTACCAGCAACATGCACACCATTAGAACTTATATTTTGGCCGTACATTCCTACCCTAAATGTTACATTGTAGTATTGAATTGAAGGCAATGCAGAGCAAGTATCACATTCGTTAAAACAAAGTAAAATTGTGTCGTTGTTCTGGTTAATATTTTGACTTCGTGTTGTAATTCCGTTTGGTGCTGTTGTAAAGCAATTACCTTTAGTTTGCTCAGAAGAGTTTCCATTTAAATATCTGTAATAAACAGTTTTACCAGAGTCTAGAGTAAGGGTAACTCCATACAAACTATCTCCAAAGCTTTGCAGTGGAGTGTTCGTTAAATCATAATTATTAAAAGACCCGTATATAAACAATCCATTCGAATCAACTAAATTATGCTTCATGTCGGTAATGAAGGTTGTTGTAAATTGAGGACGAGGGGGGCATGAGCTGCAGCTGTTAAAGCAAACTTGTGGTAAAACCGTGTCTGAATTAAAGTTAAAGTACCTGTTAGCTATTCCTGCAAAGGTATCGGTGCATGCTTCTGCTCCTGTAAAAATTTCAGAAATGGTCCAATTGTCTAAATTGAATTTATATTGAAATGTATCTGCAGGTAGCATAATGGTATCTGAATAAATACCATCAAAATCTAAATCTTTAAGTTCATCGCAAGAGCCACACCAATTGTTAAACTCGCCACTAACATATACCTTCGAAAATGTAGAATCATAATCATTCATATTTACATTAAATACAACTTGGTAAAAAGTTGGTGTTGCAGTTGGGCAATCAACACAACTGTTGAAACAAAATTCTCCAAGCGTAGTATCTCCAGAAATTGTAATTACTCGATTTATGTTTCCAGAATTTTGAATAACACAAGGTTCTGAACCTGTAAAAAGTTCAAAAATCGTCCAGTTATCTAGTTGAAACTTGTATTCATAAGTTCCTGCAGCTAATTGTATTGTTTTTTCGAAAACCGTATCTCCATTTAAATCAAAAAGAGTATCCAAGGTGCCATTCCATCCGTTAAAGCTTCCACTTACAAATGCATTGTTAAAAGAGCCTGTATAAGTTTGCATGTCTAACTTAAAGGTAACATTATATATAGGTGTTGGTGGCGCAGAGCATGAAAGGCATGAATTAAAACAAACTTCAGGAATGGTAGTGTCTGCAGCAATAACAATAGCTCTATTATAACCACCTAAACCATTTGAAACACCACAAGATGATGGAACATTTTCTTCTCCTGCAAATGAGTTTCCATTAATAAATTTATATTGGTAACTCCCTGAGGGAATGTTTACAGTTGTTTCGTAAATTGAATCGTTATTTAAATCTGATAATTGTATTGATGTAGGGTCCCAATTCGAAATATACCCCGCAGCAACCTGAAAATCACCAGCTACATAAACACCAGTTGTATCAATTATTTCATTTCGCATATCTACTTGAAAGGTTACCATTTCTGTTGTTGGGCAAACAGTGCATTGGGCAAAACAAATTGCAGGTAAAATAGTATCAGTAGTGCCAATTGTTACTTGTCTGTTAAATGGAAAACTTCCAAATCCGCAACTTTGTGGCACACTTTCATCGTTTCCCCAAACATTGCCATTTATGAATTTATATTGATATGTTCCAGATGGAATTGACACAGTTACCTCATAAATATTGGTATTGTTAGAATCTACTAAAACTGTAGCTCCAGGAAGCCAGTTTGAAGCAAACCCTGCAGTGTCTTGAAAATTACCAGCAACATGAACCCCATTTGGTGAAACATTTTGGTAAGTCATATCAACTCTAAATGTTACGTTAATGGGTTGAGACCAAACAGAAAAAAGTATAAGACATAAAATTGAAGTGAGAAACGTCTTTTTCATGAAAATTGATTTAGTAAGTGTCTAAATTACACTTAAATTGCTATATTTAAAATTGGTGAATTTTTGACTCAAATTTGAGAAAATAAAATTAGGAAAAAACTTCAATTTATTTTCAAAAATCAGTCGTTTTTCGAGTTTTAATCATTTTTACTATTTAGAAAGATTCTAAATAGAGATATTTTTATATCTAATTAAAAAGTGTCAAAATTACACTATGCCTAACATTTAAGGCTTTCAGGTGAATTTTAAAAAATGTAAAATGATAAAAAACATTTTTTTGAATGTTAAAAAAACATAATTTTAGCCGTTTTTTAATCCTAAAAATCCCACTTATGAGGAAAATTTATTCTTTCATTTTCTTAATTGTATTTTTGCTGCCGATTGCTGGATTTAGTCAATCAATCTCAGGAAAAATTCTCGACCAAAATAATATTACGTTGCCTGGAGCATCTGTTATTATTGAGGGTACTACTCAGGGGGCAACCACTGATATGGATGGTAATTTTACCATTAAGTCTGTACAGCCTGGAGAATATATTTTAAATATTAATTTTCTTGGTTTTAAAACCTCCAAGCTTAGTGTTACTGTTGAGCCAGGTAAAAACATCAACATAGGTAATGTTACTCTAGCAGAAGATGCAGAATTACTTGAAGAAGTTGTTATTGTAGGATATGGTGTTCAAAGACAGAGAGATGTAACAGGAACAATATCAAAAATTGAAGGCTCTGTAGTTACAGAATTACCAGTTCCATCTTTTAACGCTGCATTGCAAGGTCAAGCCGCTGGAGTTCAAGTTACAACAGGTAGTGGACTAGCTGGGTCAAGTTCTGTTGTAAGGGTTAGGGGTATTGCCTCAATCTCTGCAGGCGGAGATCCATTGTACGTTGTAGATGGAATTCCAATTTCTCAAGATGTATTTTTAAATGGAAATAACGGAGGAATGAATTCAAATCCGCTTTCATTTTTAAATCCCAATGATATTGAGTCTATTGAGATATTAAAGGATGCTGCCTCAACTGGTATCTATGGTTCGAGAGGGGCAAACGGAGTAATTTTAATTACTACCAAAAGAGGCAAAACTGACAAATTAAAATTAGACTTTGTTGCTAATGCAGGTATCTCTTTGCCAACTGCCTTACCAGATATGTTAAACAATGATGAATTTCTTCAGCTATACCAAGAAGCTTGGGAAAATGATGGAAATGTTGGCCCAGCAAAACTGCCAAGTAATATTTCTTGGGAAGATGCAAGAAAAACAAATACCGATTGGGTTGACGAAACTATTGGAGTTGGATTTAAACAGAATTACTCTTTATCAGGTTCACGCTCAATTAATAAATTAAACTACTATATCAATGGCTCTTATGAGAATAACGAAAGCTTTTTAATTGGAAACTCATACGAAAGAATTAGTGGTAGAGCTAACTTAGATTATAAAGTTACTGATGATTTAAAAATTGGTGTAAATACGAACTTTACAAGAGCTGTAAACGATAGAATTGATGCTGCTTGGAGTGGAGGTTTAGGTGCAGCTATGTCTACTGCTTTGCCAATTTATCCAATTTACGATACAGCAGGAGAATTTACCCAACTTTCAAACCCAGTTAGAGATAGAGAGTATAAAGATTGGATTACAACCGAATATAGGTCGTTAACAAATCTAACTGCTGACTATAAAATCAATGAGAATTTTAGTGTTAGAGCTACTGGAAATTTCGAATACGTTGACATCAGAGACGATCAATTTGAAGATGGAAGAATCAATCCTGTTGATGTTTCTCCAGGAGTAGCTAGAAGAGGAAATAATTGGGTAACTAATTATAATTATAATGCTGTTTTAAATTATACAAACACATTAAATGAAGACCACAGAATTGGTGGAATGATTGGTTACGAATACCAATACTTTAACAGAAAATGGAGAAATGATGAATACCTTCAATCTGTTGATAGAAGAGATAATGATTATTCTACAGATTCAACTGAATACAGAAGAGGAGTTACTGGAATCGAAGAATACTCATTTAGAAGTGTTTTTGCTAGAGGAAACTATGTTTTAAAAGGAAAATACATTGCACAAGGAACTTTTAGAATGGATGGAAGTTCAAAATTTGGTCCTGAAAGTCGTTATGGTTATTTTCCTTCTGCCTCATTAGGTTGGGTGGTTAGCGAAGAATCTTTTATGAAAGGTTTAGAAGCCCTAAACTTTTTAAAAGCTAAAGTTAGTTTTGGTTTAACCGGAAATGCAAATATTCCAAATAATGTTTGGAGACAAACTTGGGGTGTTTCTGCAGAAGCTAATCCTGATGATGGTTATAATGGCAAAGACATTACATATCCAACAAACCTAGAAAACCCTGGATTAAGATGGGAAACAGCCCAAACCTTTGATTTAGGTTTAGAATTCGGGTTACTTGAAGATCGAATTCATGGTGAATTGACTTTCTATAACAAAAAATCTACTGGAGTATTGATGAATTTACAAGTTCCAAGGGTTTATGGTTTTTCAAGTTATTGGGATAACGTGGGCGAAATCGTTAACAGAGGGGTTGAATTCTCAATTAAATCAAGAAACTTAGTTGGAGAATTTAAATGGACAACCGATTTCAACATAGCAAATAATTACAATGAAATTGTAAGCATTGGTAACTACTCAGAAGATGCAGTATCAGGAGGTACAAATGATACAAGAGTTGTGGTAGGGTCTCCTGTTGGAACAAATTTCTTGGTAAGATATGTTGGTGTTGACCCAATGGATGGTAGGCCAATTTATTTGGATATTGACGGAAATCAAACAAAAGATTGGGACCCAGCAGATAGGGTTGCAGTTGGCGATGTATTGCCAGATGTTGTAGGTGGTTTAACAAACTCTTTTAGCTATAAAGCTTGGGATTTAAGTGTATTATTATATTACAGTATTGGTGGAAAAATTTACGATTCATCATCTAAAAGACAAATGGGTGTTGTTACCGATTGGAACATGAGAACAGGTGTTTACGACCGTTGGCAAGAACCAGGAGATTTAGCAAAATACCCAAGATTAACTTTAGACAATGCAACTTATGGCTCCGCAACTCCTTGGATAAACACCGACCTTTGGTTACACGATGCAAGTTATGTAAGACTAAGAAGAGTAGGGATTGGTTACACTTTCCAAGAGTCTCAATTAATGGGCTCTGTTTTTTCAAGAGTAAGATTTGGCATTAGTGGAACTAACTTATTTACTTGGACCCAATTCCCAGGCCTTGATCCTGAAATCGCAAGAGATTTTGAGAACAATGCCGATAGAAATATGAGTGTTGGAATTACTTATTTAACTCCTCCCCAAGAAAAAACTTATAATATTCACGTAACTTTAAGCTTCTAATAATATGAAAAAGTCAATTTTTTACACATTAGTTTTTTCAGTTGCTTTAAGTTTCGGCTGCGAAAAACTTGAATTCAAACCAAAGTCAGAATTATTAACTGAAGAAGCCATCCAAAGTCCTGAGGATTTAGACAGAGTTTTAAACTCTTGTTATGATGTAATGGCAAACACCATTAACGGAAGGTCGCAATATTACGCAGAGTTACTTTCTGATAACTTAGCCAGACCTTTAAATAACCAAGATTTTATTGAGGTTTACAACCACAACATGTTGTTTTTTAATGGCTCAATTGGTAGTTTTTATGGAGAGTTTTATACAACAATCTTCAGAGTAAACTCCCTATTGGCAAATTACAATCAAGTTGATGGAGTAGATGATGCATTAGTTGCTAAGCTTGAAAATGAAGGTAAATTTTTAAGAGCCCTTTGTCATTTCGAAGTGGGTAGATTATTTGCGCAACCATACAATTATACTACTGATAATTCTCATGCCGGAATTGCTTTAGTTACAGAGTTGGTTAGAAACCCAATAGCTAGATCTAACGTTGAGGAAACGTATACTCAAATAGAACAAGATTTATTAGATGTTGAGAATCTTTTACCAGATGATAATGATAATGGAGTTTATGCCACAAAGTATGCAGCCAAAGCTCTTTTGGCAAGATTGTATTTTATGCAACAGCGTTATTCAGAGGCGGTTGAAAAATGTGATGAGATAATCAGCAGTGGAAAGTTTTCTATCAATTCAGATGTAAATAGGTATACAACCGCGGTATCTAGTGAGGCTATTTTTTATATTGAAAGTACAAACGGAAATAATAGATCAGGAGGTTTTAGAGATCAGTTTTCTTCTAAAGCAGATAATCCTCAGCTTACTATTAGCTTAGAAGCATTTCAAATTTTTACTGATACTTTAGATGCAAGAAAAAGTTGGTTGTTGCCTGAAGCAATTGGCGAAGAGGCTCAACAAATAAAAATCAACAAGTTTGATGCAGATTTCTTTCAAATACCATATTTAAACTTAACAGAAATCCTGCTTACAAGAGCTGAAGCATTAACTTATTTGGAGCAAAGAAAAGATGATGCTGTTGGTGATGTAAACCAAATTATTGAAAGAGCTTATGGAGCAGGCGTAAATACTGTTTCAAGTAGCCTTAGCTTCCAAGGTCTTCAAACTAGAATTCAACTTGAAAGAAGAAAAGAATTTCTTGGTGAAGGAGATAGAATCTTTCAAATTAAAAGATTAGGTGCTGAAGGCTCTCAGCAAATAGATGTAAGAGGTGATAGTTGGGATTGTAACGGAATGATTCTTCAATTTCCAATATCAGAAAGAAGTGATGTTTTCGAATTAAACCCAACCGGAGGTTGTTAAAAAAATAAGTTATGAAAAAATTAAGCTTTTTAGGTTTGTTAAGTGTCCTGTTAATTATAGGATGTAAACCACAATCAAATTATACTATTGGAGACCCATCAAGTAAATTAGCTGGAATAGCTGCCGATTGGCAAATTTCAGAAGTATTTATTGTAGATGAAGTTGCCATCAATAAAGATGAAGCAGATGTTTCTAAATACTTTACAGTAGACAATGATCCTTTTTCCATAAACTTTAATAGCGAATCATTTACCTATGCTACAACTGGCATAAAAGGGATTAAATACTTTGGAAATACAGGAACATGGGCTTTTGACGACAATGATTTTCCAACTGAAATTTTGGTTACCCCAAGTGATGGAACTTCACCCTTTACCTTGAGTTTATTGGGTCCAATTAGAGAAGTAGACCAAGAATTGCAAGTTCAATATTTTAAAGGATGTTCAGGCTCAGACCCAACAATGTCTTTAAAATTAACTTTTAATAGAATAAATAATTAATAAAATGAAAAACGCAATTATACTATTCGCAATAATATTTGGCTTCTCTACAGTAAAAGCTCAAAAAGCATGGTTTGAGCCCGAAGATGCCTTAATGGATCAGGAAATTACCATTTATGTAGATTTAAATAAGCTAGATGCTACTTTAGAACATACCCAATTATTGATTGATGCGGCAAAGGCAGGAGAAGATATGTACATGTGGACTTGGAGTCCTTATGAACATTCAGCAGGAACTCCAAAAGCCAATGGAATAGGTCCAACTGCTTGGAAAAACTCCAACCCGATTTTAAAAATGACCAAAGCTTCTGCCGATCCATTGGAGTTAATTTATACCTATACCATGATTCCTACAGAGTTTTATGAGGTAGATGCCAAAACAGTTTATGAAAATGACATCAAATTTTTGGTAAAACCTCAAGATGGTGGAGGATATGGAGATCCGGATCTAAAATCAGAAGATTTAAGTATGGGTATCGAAGCTCCTTTTTCAAGTCAAGTAATTAAAGGAATTCCATCTGTTGCTTTTCAAGATGATATTGTAACTGTAGTTTATGACAATAATTTTGAAACAGTGGCTTCAATGCAAAACATGGCAGACAACGAAGCATATATGTATGCTGCTGCTTGGGATACAACAGGGGGAACAACAGGAAATCCAGATTTTGTGATTGCCACATATTTTAACGCTAGCAAAACTGCTAGTCTTCAAATGGAATACCGTGGAGATGGAATTTTTCAAAAAACATTAATTCCCGAAGAGTTCTTTAATGTTCCTTCAGGCACAGTTTTAGGCAGAATGCAATTTGTTATATTAAGAAAAGACAAAACCTTTAGAACCAAAGATGACTTAGAATTCGTTATCAATTGTTGGGAATAAAAAAGGTGTTTTCAAAGAAAAAAGGGGCTATTTAGCCCCTTTTTTTATGGAGCTACTTTGAACTAAAAAAGGTTTTCTTTAAAAATCTTAATTGAAATAGCCAATAAAATTATCCCAAATACCCGTCTTAAAATACTAAAACCCGATTGACCAATTTTTCTTTCTAGCCAACCTGTACTCTTTAAAACTAGGTAAACAAAACCAAGGTTAATTACAATGCCTATCAATATATTTATTTCAGAATATATTGCCCTTAAAGAAAGTATTGTAGTTAAAGTTCCTGCTCCAGAAATTAAAGGAAATGCTAAAGGAACAATGGAAGAAGTACCTGCGCTGTGCCCATCATCTTTAAAAAGGTGAACTCCTAAAATCATTTCAAAGGCTAATAAAAACATAATAATTGCCCCTGCTATTGAAAATGACTCAACATCAAGACCAAACAATTGAAGGATTGATTGGCCAATAAATAGAAATGAAATCATTAATGCACCTGAAATTATGGTTGCCTTTAAAGAATGGATGTGTCCCGTTTTTTTTCTTAAATCAATAATTATTGGAATAGAACCCAAAATATCAATCACCGAAAATAATACTAGCGTAATAGAGGCAATTTCTTTAAAATTCATTTTTTAATTATTAAAACATAAAAAAAGCCCCTCGAAAAATCGAGAGGCTTAGGGTGGTGCGGGACGGAATCGAACCGCCGACACAAGGATTTTCAGTCCTTTGCTCTACCGACTGAGCTACCGCACCTCCAAAGAGGCGACAAAAGTATAATTATTTTCTTTCTAGCCAAACAGTTTTTTTATTCTATAGCGCTTTTATTATACTATTTTTGCCGCCATGAATTTGGTGATAGATATTGGAAACACTTCTGCTAAGTTTTCGCTCTTCAAAAACAGCGAAATTGCTGACATTACAGCCATAAACAAAAGTCTAACACTAAAGTCAATTCACGATAAATTAAAATCTGTTCAAAACGTTGATTCTTGTATTCTTTGTTCTGTTGTAGATCATCCTCCAGAAATTGAAGATTATCTTCAGCAAACTTTTAATTTCATTAAATTTAACCAATTCACCCCAACCCCTATTAATAACGAGTATGGTTCTAAAGAAACTTTAGGTCTAGATAGATTAGCAGGAGCAGTTGGTGCCAATTTTTTATTTCCTAACCAAAATATTTTGGTGGTTGATTTTGGAACTTGCATTAAATATGATATCATTTCGAATGGAAGTTATTTAGGTGGAAGTATTGCCCCTGGAATGCTAATGAGATATAAAGCATTAAACCAATTTACTGATAGATTGCCATTAATATCTCCTAAAGAAAATGTAAACCCTACTGGCAAGTCTACAGAGGAGTCTATATTATCAGGAGTGCAGTTTGGAATTGGTTCAGAAGTGCAAGGAATTATTAATTATTACAAAGAGCAATACACCGATTTAAAAATCGTTTTTACCGGCGGCGATTCAAAATACTTTGATAGCGTGCCAAAAAATAACATTTTTGCAGCCCCAAATTTAGTAAGCCGGGGATTAAACGAAGTACTACGTTACAATGAACAAAAACGGAATTAGGTTTTTCCTGTTTTTTCTTTTTATCTCAAACTTAATTTTTGGTCAAAGCAATTTTGTAAGTCCATTAAGTTATAGTGGCTTTGGAATGCCAACCAACAAGGGTCTATCGGCAGATATGGGTTTTGGCGGAGCTAATACTGGCTTTTCAGATCCGGGGCTTATTAATATTGCTAATCCTGCAACTTATCACTTTTTATTTTACCAGCAAGTAGATCTTGGATTTCAATCTCAATTTTCAAATTTGTCTTTACCAAATGGAAATTTCTCTACTGCAGGAAGTCGAATTAGATCTTTTATGTATGGTTTTTCTGTTGGAAATAAATTTGGCTTTGTTTTGGGTTTGCGTCCATATTCTACAACTAATTACGAGGTTTATGAATCAAGCGTACCAAACTCATCTACTTTAATTTCTAATTACTTTTTAGGGGAAGGTGGGTTTAACAATGCTACTATCGGAATTGGGTATCGCATATTTAAAGATAGTTTGAACATTGTCTCATTAGGCTCAAATTTTAATTATTTGTTTGGCTTTCAATCTAACTTTCAATATGCTACAATTTCAGAGGCAGGCTCAAGTAATATCAATACCAAGTACTTAGAGCAGTTCGGGATTTCTGATATTTATTTTGATTTTGGATTGCATTATATGAGAAAACTATCCAAAGATGTAAGTCTTGGGGTTGGAGCTACAATTCAACCTAATCAAAATATAAACTCAAATCATTTATCATTATTTAGTTCATTTAGTGGCTCGCCGGGGGCCGAAATACCAAAAGATACTGTTAATTTTTCTACAGATACGGGAGCTTCAACTTTACCACAGTTTATTGGGCTGGGCTTATCACTTGAAGTGGGTAGAGGTTTAGTTTTTAACGCAGACTACAAAACCACTAGTTTTTCAAATGCCAAAATCATAAATAAAAATTTAAACAATTTAGATAGAACTGAGTTATCGTTTGGTGTTCAATATATGCCTAATGTAGAGGAAGTTACTAAGCTATTAAAAGTTACAAAATACAGACTTGGAGCAAGGATAGTTAATACAGGAGTAATATATGATGGCTCAGAGGTTTCTGAGTTTGGCATTACTTTTGGCTTGGGTTTACCGTTGTTAAAATCTCAATCTTTTACTTCTGTTAATATTGGTGCAGAAATTGGGTCTAGAAACAATGGAAACATTGGAACATATAGTGAACAATTTAACAACATTTATATAGGAGTTTCTATCTCTCCTCATAAGTTTGATAGATGGTTTGTACGAAGAAAAATTGATTAATATGAAAAGGATGAAAAAATTAGGGTTTTTATTTATTGCTCTAGTATTTAGTGTTCAAGTAATTGGACAAGAAGATGAAGGAAAAAATTATGGAGCTACTCCAGAAGATAGTCTAATTTGTATACAAAGTTTGTCGTTATATTCTGAGTTTTACAAACAAGATAATTACACAGATGCTTTAAAAGGATGGAGAAAAGCGCTTGAAGTTTGCCCAAGCTCTTCATTGAATCTATACATTAGAGGAACAAAAATGTTAGATTTTTTCATTGAAAAATATGAAAAAGAAGGTAACACAGAAAAGATGAACGCTATGGTTGATACCCTCTTATGGTTGTATGATTTGCGAATTGCAAATTTTGGTGAAGAAGGTAAGGTTTTGGGTACCAAAGGTGTTGATATGATGAAGTTTAAAAAAGACGATCCTAAAGCTGCATATGAAGTTTTATATAGGTCTTATGAACTTGAAGGAAACGACTTTAGCCCTGCCGCTATTGTGTATTTGTTTTTAGCAAAATATTACATGTACGCAAAAAAACTTGCCACTAAAGAAGAACTTCTAGAACTTTATCCAAAGTTGGCTGATGTGGTAGATTATAACATTGCCAACAACGAAAAATACGCATCAACCTATGAAAAAGCAGGTCAAAATTTAGAAAATTATTTTTCTAAAGTGGCAGATTGCCCAGATTTAATTGAGTTGTTTACACCAAAGTTTGAAGGAATGAAATCTGATGCAAAAGCTCTTAAAAGTCTAATGAAAATTTTAGATAAAAGAGGATGTAATGATGAAGATTTATACCTTAATGCCGCCATTGCACTAAATGAAATTGAACCAGATGCAGTAGCCTCTTATGGCATTGCAATAGGAAAACTTAAAAGAGAAAATTATAGTGAAGCCATTGAATTCTTTAAAAAGTCTATTGAATTAAGAGAAAATAATAACGAGAATTTTGATGCATACATCAATATGGCCAAAGCCTATTTAATTTCAAAAGATTTTCCAAACACTAAAATAGCTGCTTCTAAAGCATTAGAAATTAATTCTAATTCAGGTGAGGCTTTAATTTTAATTGGAGATGCATATGGTTATGGCGGAAAAAGCTGTAGTAAAAATGAGTGTGATGCCAAAGCAGGATGGTGGTTAGCTTATGATTATTATTTGAGAGCTAAATCAGATGAATCAGTTGCAGAGAAAGCGGGGAAAAAACTTGCACAGGCAAAAGAGCAATTTCCATCTAAAGAAGATTGTTTCTTTTATAGTTTAACTGATGGAGATACTTATAATTTCGAAGGTTGTTGGATATCAGGATCAACAACCATAAGAACCAAATAATTGAAATTTAATTTTTTACATAAAATTTACACCCCACTATTTGTAGTTGGGGTGTTTTTTTTGGTCTCTTGTGAAAATAATGTTGAAAAGGTAAAATTACTTACTGAAAATATTGATCTACCCCTCGAGGAATCTGAAAATGTAAAGATTATTTACTCAGACTCCGGCTATTCCAAAATGGTAATTGAGGCTCCTAAACTTGAAAGGTTTAATACAGAAAAACCGTATACTGAATTTAAGGATGGAATCCATGTAACCTTTTTTAATAAATTGGGCGAAAAAGAAAGTGAATTATTCGCAGACTATGCCATCGATTATGAAAAAGAAAACCTAATGGAGGCAAAAGGCAACGTTGTGGTTATAAATGTAAATGGCGATAAATTAAATACAGAACACTTAATTTGGTTAGAGTCTGAAAAAAGGATAAAGTCTGATGAATTCGTTAAAATTCAAACCCAAGAAGAAATAATTTATGGCGATGGACTTGATGCTAACGAAGACTTTACCCAGTATAGAATAAAGAATATTAAAGGAGTTATTACCATAAAAGAAGAAAAAGAAAATGCAGAAGTACAATAAGTTTATGGAGTTTTTTTGGCTAATTATTGCTATTGCCACTACTATTTATGGTTTTTATATTTTTAAAGCCGGAAGAGCAGACGAATCTGTTTTGCCATTTATTTTGCCATTTGTTGCTTTGGCGATGTATGGTTTAAGAAGATTTCATAGAAAAAAGTTGGAAAAACTCAGTAATAATAAATAACTTCCTTAGGGGATATAATGGATCAAGCAGATTTTCTTATCATACTTTTTTCATTGCTTTTTTCAGCAATGTTTTCAGGTTTAGAAATTGCCTTTATTTCAGCCAACAAATTAAAAATTGAACTTGATAATAAACTTGGTTTTTTTAATGCCAAAGTGTTATCATTTTTCAATAAAAATCCAAGTAAGTTTATTAGTACCATGTTGGTGGGTAATAATATTGCACTTGTTGTTTATGGTATTTTTATGGCTAAAATTTTAGAGCCATTTTTCTATAAAATTTTCGATTCAGAGTTCACGGTTTTTCTGCTTCAAACTGTAGTTTCAACTTTATTGATATTGTTTATTGCAGAGTTTTTACCAAAAGCACTTTTTAGAATTAACCCAAATAGCATATTAAGTTTATTCGCAGTTCCTATTGTTGTTATTTATTCTCTTTTGTTTCCACTAATTTGGATTTCAATAGCAATTTCTAACTATGTATTGAAACTCTTTTTTAACGTAAAAAACGAAGATGGAGAACTTAATTTTAGAATGGTTGATTTAGACAATTATCTAAAAGAAGCTACTTCTAAAACCCAAAACGATGAATCTATCGAAACAGAAGTTCAAATTTTTCAAAATGCTTTAGATTTTTCAAAAGTAAAGGCAAGAGAATGCATGGTGCCAAGAACAGAAATTGAAGCTCTAGATGAAAATACAGATTTAGAATCCTTAAAAAATAAGTTTTTCGAAACAGGATTCTCTAAACTATTAATTTACCGAGATTCTATTGATAACATCATAGGCTATACTCATTCGTTTGAGCTATTTAAAAAACCAATCAACCTTAAAAGTATTTTATTGCCTATTCCGGTTATTCCTGAGTCGATGCCAGCAAACGAAATTTTAGAATTTTTTACAAAACAGAAAAAAAGTGTTGCAGTAGTTGTTGATGAGTTCGGCGGAACTTCAGGTATGGTAACGATTGAAGATGTTATTGAAGAGCTTTTTGGAGATATTGAAGATGAGCACGATAGCGAAGATTTGGTGGAAAAAGTAGTTTCAGAAAATGAGTTTATTTTTTCTGCTAGATTAGAAATTGATTACATCAATGAACAATACAAACTCAATTTACCTGAATCTGATGAATACGAAACATTAGCAGGTTATATTATTTATTTACACGAAAGCATTCCTGAAAAGGGAAATACCATAGAAACTGCCGAATTTTCGTTTTTTATTACAGAGGTTTCTACCCACAAAATCGAAATTGTGAAGGTTACCAAAATCTAAATACAATAAAAAATCGCAACTTGTTATTTATCAGCTATTTAACGGAGGTGTAATATTTTTTATTTATCAATTATGATTGTATATTCGCAGGCTTAATAAAAAATCGGCAAAATGGCTGTTATTTCAAAAATTAGAAACCAATCAGGATTATTAATTGCAGTAATAGGCGTAGCAATGGGCTTATTTGTATTGAGCGATTTGCTAGGTACTGGTGCAGGATTGTTTCAGCAACAAGAAACCAATGTGGCTGAAATTAGAGGAAAGAAAATTTCTTTTCAAGAGTTTGAAGCGAAAGTTCAAAAAGAAATTGGAGGAGAGAATTTTGATGAAACTGCAAGAGAACAAGTAAGACAAAGAGTTTGGAATGTTTTGTTGCAAGAAAAAATCATGTTCCAAGAGTACGAAGAACTTGGTTTATCAGTTTCGCCTGAAGAACTTTACAATTCAATAAAAAATACAGGGCCTAATTCTATTATGTCTCAGTATTTTACAAACCCACAAACTGGTCAAATTTATGAGCAATTTAGAGACCCAAGAACCGGTGGTTTAAGTTCACAAAATGTAATAAATTATGTTAGACAAGTATTAGAAAGCGACCAAGCAGAAACTTGGTTACCTGTTGAAAGAGCAATTAAATTAGATAGGTTATCTAACAAATATTATAATTTAATTAAGAAAGGATTAAACCCTTCTGTATTAGAAATTAATGATGAATTGAATTCAAGAAACCAAAAAGTTTCTTTCAATTATGTTGTAAAAAATTACACTTCTATTGCAGATGACCAAGTAGAGGTTAAAGATGCGGATTTAAAGAAGTTTTACAACAACCATAAAGAAGAAGAAAGATTCACCCAAAAAGAAACTTCAAGAGGAATAGAATACATTGTATTTGCTGTTACTCCTTCTCAAAATGATGTTAATTCTTTGAAAGAAGAACTATCTGATTTATCTTCAAAATTTCAAGCATCAGAAGATGATACTTTATTTGTAAACGATTATGCTGACACACCTTTTAATGTTAGGTTTTACAAAAGTGGTCAACTTCCATTAGAGATTGATTCGGTTGCGTTTAATGGTCCTCAAGACACGGTTTACGGACCAATTGCAGATGCCGGCTCATTTAAATTGATAAAAGTTATTGGCGAGAAAGTAACGTCTGATTCAGTAAAAGCTCGTCATATTTTAATTCAAATGCAAAATCCTGCTGATTCTACAAAGTTGAAAGCCAAAGCAGATAGTATTAAAAAAGCCATTAATGGTGGTGTTGATTTTGCTTTGGTTGCAGCAACCGAATCTGCTGATAAACCATCTGCTGAAAAAGGTGGCGATTTAGATTGGTTTACAGAAGGTAGAATGGTAAAGCCATTTAACGATGCTTGTTTTAATGGTAAAGTTGGAGATATGCCAATTGTAAAAACACAATTTGGCTACCATATTATCGAAATTCAAGAAAAAACAAAAGAGACAAGAAAAGTATTGGCTGCTATTATCGATAGAGAAATTAGACCAAGTAAAAATACTTATGATAATGTATTTAATACAGCGAGTTCTTTTTCAATAAACAACAATAACTATGAAGCCTTTAAAACAGCAGGTGCTGAATACGGAATTCAAACCGCTGGTTATATTAGAGAAAACGATAAGGCATTGGGTAATTTAGAAACACCAAGACCATTAATTAGATGGGCTTATGAGGCTTCAAAAGGTGATGTTTCTGAGCCATTTGAAATGGAAGATAAATTTGTTGTAGCTAGTTTAACCAATATTAGAGAAAAAGGTATTTTACCTTTAGATGAAATTGAAGATTTAATTAGAGTTGAGGTTTTAAATGAAAAGAAAGCTGAATTTATTAAATCTCAAGTTACAGGTAAAACTGATTTAAACAGCATAGCTTCAACCTTAGGTGAATCTGTTCAATTGGCAGATAATGTTTCATTTAGTGATTATACAATTCCAGGTATTGGTCCTGAGGGAGCAATTTTAGGAACATTAATAACCTTACAGCCTAACCATATTTCTGAGCCAATAGAAGGTAAAAGAGGTGTTTATATTATTCAACTAAATAGCTTAAACCAAATGCAAGAAGCTGTTGCTGAAGTTGTAACATCAGATTTAAACAGAGGTTTGCAATCAAGAGTTGATTTCGAAACTTTTAACTCTTTGAAGGAAAACGCCAACATCGTTGATAACAGAGGTAAATTCTATTAAGAAGTTTACCATTTAAAAAATATTAAGACCGCCATATCGGATTTTCGATGTGGCGGTCTTTTTTTTACCACATTACATTTATTATGAAGAAGTATTTTAACCTTTTTGATTTATCTCAAAAGGTAAATTATAAAAACGAAATATTGTCAGGTTTAACAGTGGCGCTTGCTTTAGTGCCTGAGGCTGTTGCCTTTGCTCTAATTGCAGGGTTATCGCCACTTACAGGTTTGTATGCCGCCTTTGTTATGGGTTTAGTTACATCCATTTTAGGTGGTAGACCAGGTATGATATCAGGAGCAACAGGAGCTGTGGCGGTTGTACTTGTTACTTTGGTTCAATCTCATGGAGTTGAGTATGTATTTGCTACCGTAATTTTGGCCGGACTAATGCAAGTTTCTGCAGGTTTATTAAGATTAGGGAAACTAATGAGGCTAGTTCCGCATCCTGTAATATTTGGTTTTGTGAATGGATTAGCCATCATTATATTTTTATCTCAATTAGACCAGTTTAAAGCCCCTTCAGGCGATTGGCTTTCTGGTTACCCACTATTGATATTTTTAGGATTAGTTCTTTTTACCATGTTGGTAATTTGGGGACTTCCAAAACTTAGCAAAGCAATACCGGCTTCCTTAACTGCAATTTTATTGGTTTTTGGGATGGCTTACTTTTTTAATATCGACACCAAAACAGTGGGAGACATGGCCTCAATCGAAGGTGGCTTTCCTCCTTTTCACTTTCCAGATTTACCTATTAATTTAGAAACATTTATGGTGATTTTACCATATGCCTCTATTGTAGCGGGAGTTGGTTTAATTGAAAGCTTATTAACCTTAAATATTATTGATGAAATTACCCAAACTAGAGGAAGAGGAAATAAAGAAGCAGTTGCACAAGGAACAGCAAATATTTTGTCTGGTTTTTTTTCAGGCATGGGTGGTTGTGCCATGATAGGCCAAAGTTTAATTAATATATCATCAGGCGCAAGAGCTAGGCTTTCTGGGATTTTCGCATCTCTTATGCTATTGGTTTTTATCATGTTTGGTGCCTCTATTATTGAGAAACTTCCTATGGCTGCATTAACAGGATTAATGATTATGGTTTCGATTGGAACTTTTGAGTGGGCAAGTTTGAAAACTTTCAATAAAATGCCAAAATCAGATATTTTGGTGATGGTAATTGTTACCCTAATTACTGTTTTCTTGCATAATTTGGCACTTGCCGTTTTAATTGGTGTAGTTGTGGCGGCTTTGGTTTTTGCTTGGGATAACGCCAAAAGAATTAGAGCAAGAAAATCTATTGATAAAAATGGTGTAAAACACTATGAAATATATGGACCATTATTCTTTGGTTCTATTGCAGCATTTAATGAAAAGTTTGACGTAGAAAATGATCCGTCTGAAGTAATTATTGATTTTGCTGAAAGCAGAGTAGTAGATATGTCTGCCATTGAAGCCTTAAATAAAATAACAGAGAGATATCACCGCAATGGAAAAACAATTCATCTTAAGCATTTAAGTGCCGATTGCAGAAACCTCTTAAAAAATGCTGAAAAAATTATTGAAGTAAATGTGTTAGAAGACCCAACTTATAAGTTGATGGTAGATAATATTTAATTACCTCAAAACGTGTTTTCGCTCAGCATCTAATCTTAACCCTACAAATAAAAGCAGGGTAAAACTCCATAGAGAAGAACCTCCATAACTAAAGAAGGGGAGGGGAATACCAATAACAGGAGCAAGTCCGATTGTCATTCCTATGTTTATGGCAAAGTGAAAAAACAATATCGATGAAACACAGTAAAGGTAAATTCTAGAAAAGTTTGATCGCTGCCTTTCGGCAAGAAATATTAATCTAAAAAACAGGGTAACAAATAGAGTAATTAATACAAAAGACCCTAAAAACCCCCACTCCTCTCCAACGGTGCAAAAAATAAAGTCTGTGCTTTGTTCTGGTACAAAATTAAATTTGGTTTGTGTTCCTTCAAGAAACCCTTTGCCTAAAAATCCACCTGAACCAATGGCAATTTTAGATTGATTAACATTGTATCCCGCTCCTTTTGGGTCAAATGTAATTCCTAATAATTCGTTAATTCTATCTTGTTGATGAGATGAGAGTACATTGTCAAAAACATAATCCACGCTAAAAACATAGACTGAGATTACAACAAAAATTGCCAAAAGAGGGAATAGTAATTTCCTTTTTTTACTATTAAACAGCAGGTAAATTACGCCTAAAATCGTTAAAACCGAGAGCAATAAAACTATTTTTCCTTCTAATAATAGACCAAACGGAATAGCAATAGATGTTGATTTAACAAGCAGAGCAAGAATAAAAAACACGGCAGCTGAAATTCCTAAAAGCAAAACGTTACCTGATAAACCTTCACGATAAAGCACGAAAATAAATGCTACGTATACCAAAACAGAACCTGTGTCTGGTTGAAGCATAATAAGCCCGGCGGGAAGTAACAAAATTAAAATTGAAGTAAACCTTACTTTAAATTGTTGGGCAGTTTTACTCAAATCATTGAGGTATTTTGTTAGTGCCAATGCAGTACCAAATTTGGCAAACTCCGATGGCTGAAAACTAAATCCTCCAAATACAAACCAGCTTTTTGCTCCTTTAATTTCGTGCCCAAAAATGAGCACACCTATTAATAAAATTAATCCAGATATATAAATAGGGTAAGCGAAAGAGCTAAAAATCTGGGCATCTAAAACAAGTACAATAAAAATGAGAAGTAGAGAGGTAATAATAAAGATGGCTTGCTTTCCATAGTTTTGGGTAAAGTCAAATAAAGAGGCATTTTCTTCATTGTAATTTGCAGCAAAAATGTTTAACCACCCCATAAACACCAAAATGCCAAAAAGCAAAATGGTAAACCAATCTATGTTTTTTCTTATGGTGTTATTTTTCCTCATATATGGTTAAAAATGAAGCATCTAAAATTCTCTGCTCCTTTGCTTTATTGGTTACTTCTCCTGTAAGGTATTTTTCAATCATCAAGGCAGAAATTGGGGCAGACCATAATCCCCCAAAATCCGAATACTCAACATAGGCTGCAATTGCAATTTTCGGGTTTTCTCTTGGAGCAAAACAAATAAATACAGAGTGGTCAGGGCGATCTTTGTTTTGTACGGTTCCTGTTTTTCCGCATACTTCAATGCTATCTAACCTAGCTCTTCTTGCCGTACCTCCGTCTTGGTTTACAACCGCAGACATAGCTGATATTACAGGGTCAAAATATTTTGAATCAATACCAGTTAGGTTTTTGGTAACAAATTCTTCTCTAATTCTTCCTGAATCACTTATAGATTTAATAAGATGTGGGGTGTAATAATACCCCTTGTTAGCAATTGTTGCTGCTAAGTTTGCCATTTGTATAGGAACTACACCTAACTCTCCCTCGCCAATACTATTAGAGTAAATTGTAGAGAAAGCCCACCTACCTTCGCCATACCATTTGTTGTAAAAATTTACATCAGGCACCAAACCAGAGCCAATACCAGGAATATCTGATTTTAGTTTTTGACCAAATCCAAATTTGGTTACCATTTCGTGCCATTGCTTTAACCCAATTTCACTATCCTTAAAAATTGAATTGCTTTTGCCTTGCTGAATTATCTTTTTATAAACTTGGTAAAAATATGGGTTGCACGAGTGTTGAATGGCTTCCACCAAATTATCATTTGAATGTGATCCATGACAATTGATTATTCCTCTATTACATTTAATTCGAGTATCGGTAGTAATTATTCCTGTTTGTAAACCTATTAAAGATTCAACCAATTTAAAAATTGAGCCTGGCCTGTACTGAGCATTTATTGCTCTGTTGAATAGTGGGTTTAAGGTGTCGTTAGCTACAAGATTGTTGTAATTATCTGATCGGTCTCTTCCTACTAATAAATTGGGGTCATAGCTTGGTGAAGAAATCAATGCCAAAATTTGACCTGTTGCAGGCTCAATGGCTACAATACTTCCTCTTTTGTTGCGCATTAATTGTTCTCCATATTCTTGAAGGTCTCTATCAATAGTGCAATACAAGTTATCTCCTTCAACTGCTAATGAATCATAATTTCCATTTTTGTAACTTCCTTTTTGCCGGTTATGAACATCAACCAACAAAACCTTGCGGCCTCTTTTGCCTCTAAGCTCTTTTTCATATTCTTTTTCCAGTCCTGAAATTCCAATATAATCTCCTTTTCGATAATACTTGTCTTTTGTAATATTTGTAGGAGAAACCTCGCTTACGTAGCCTAAAACATGTGAAGCAATTGGTTTAGGGTATTTTCTGAGTGTTCTTTTTTGAATGTAAAAACCGCTGTATTGATATAATTTTTCTGATATTGATGCAAATTGAGAGGATGGAATTTGTTTTTCAAAAACAGAAGCTTTGTAAGTTGAAAATGATTTTGCTTCTTCCATTTTTAGGTCAAAACCTGCCTTTTCAATTCCTAGTAAATTGCAAAACCCAAGAGTATCAATATTTTTTACTTGGCGTGGAATTACCATGATGTCATATGCAGCTTCGTTATAAACTAAGAGCTGGTTATTTCTATCATAAATTAACCCTCTCGGAGCATATTGCACAACATACCGAAGTGCTTGATTTTTGGCCGAAAGTTTATAGGTTTCGTCAATTACTTGGAGGTAAAAAAGCCTAATTAAATAAGTTACACCAATTATGATGAAAATACCCAATATTACTATTTTCCGATCTTCTAAAGACCTCATTTATCGCGGGTATTTTTAGAGTTTAGTAATTGTAAAACAGTAATAATTATTAATGTTAAAACTCCACTTGCTAGTGCTTTTCCTAACACCCTAAACAATTCTGTAAACCTTAAAACTTCAACTAAATACAAAGTGAAATGGTGAATTATTATCAACAAACTCGAAAAGGTTAAAAACCACCCAATACCCAACTCTTGAATAGAAGGTTTTACCCCAAACTCATACCCATCTCGCGGAGCAGTAAGGTTTAAAATAAATGGTCTGACAAAAGCCGCCATTACACAAGCAGATGCATGCATGCCCAAAGTATTGGTAAATAAATCAACACTAAAGCCTAAACCAAAGGCTACCAATAAAAGCAGACCTCCTGTAAATTCTACAGGCAGAGTTATAAGGAAAACAATATATACAAAGGGGGTAACAAAATCGAATAAGTGAATATGATTGAACACCAAAACTTGAAGCGCAACTAAAAATACAAACCTTAATATGTACCCTAAAATATCAATTCTCATTTTCTTGGGCTTTCTCCTCTAAAGCGGTTTGTTCGGTTTTTAATATATTTTCTACAACATAGCAATGATGCACGTTTCTTAAATCTTGAGACGGCTTTAATTGAATTTTATAAAATACCTCTCCTTCAACCTTTTCAATATTTGTAATTAAACCAACAGGTATTCCAAAAGGAAAAATAGATGATGAACCACTAGTAATTACAGTATCACCAAGTTGAATATTTACATGATTTGGAATGTCTTCTAATGTTAAAACCTCTGGTGATTTGCCACACCAAGTAACCAATCCAAAATAGTCTGAATTTTTTAGTCTTACACTTATTTTGGTTTTACTGTGCAACAATGAAAGTGCAACAGAAAAGTGCTCGGAAACATCCTTTACTATTCCAACAATTCCATTTTCGGTAACTAAACCCATTTCGGGTGATATTTTGGATTGTTTTCCCTTATTTATAGTGATGTAATTATTTCTATCTGCAACAGAATTATTAATCACAAAAGCCCCAAGATAATTGTAGGTTCTTTGATGAAGGGAGTCGTTAAAATACATTCTTTCAGGATGCAAAGAATAGTAAGAATGGTATTTAGAGTTATTACGAAGCCTTTTGTTTTCTTTTAGAAGTTGTTCGTTTATCTCTTTTAACTTTAAATACGATGTAACGTTATTCAACAACAAATACGTTGAACCTGAAATTTCTGCTGTTTGATTTAGCAGGTTGGCTTTTTGAAATTTATTGTATTGAAAAAGTAAGGTTAAACTTAAAGTTTGAAAAAACAGAAAAAGAATGAAAAATTGGTATTTCCAAAGAATGTTTAAAAGGTTTCTCATACTTGTTAAGGTCCATTGCCTTAAAAATAAGGATTATCGCTCCAAAAATTGGAATTTTTCAATGTTTTTCAAAGCAATACCGGTTCCTCTTGCTACAGCTCTTAGTGGGTCTTCGGCAACATGAACTGGTAATTTTGTTTTCATTTGAATTCTTTTGTCAAGTCCTCGAAGCATTGAACCACCGCCGGCCATGTAAATACCAGTTTTGTAAATATCTGCAGATAACTCTGGTGGAGTCATTTCAAGTGCACTTAAAATAGCTTCTTCTATTTTAGAAATTGATTTATCTAATGCATGGGCAATCTCAACGTAAGAAACTGTAATTTCTTTTGGAATTCCGGTCATTAAATCTCTACCGTGTACAGCATAGTCATCAGGCGGGTTATCTAGTTCTGGTAAAGCAGCACCAACTTCAATTTTAATTCTTTCAGCCGTTCTTTCTCCAATTAAAATATTGTGTTGTCTTCTTAAATAATCTTCAATATCGCTAGTAAATTCATCCCCAGCAACTCTAATAGATTTGTCACAAACAATTCCACCAAGAGCAATTACGGCAATCTCACTAGTTCCTCCACCAATATCAATAATCATGTTACCCATAGGTTCTTCAACATCAATACCAATACCAATAGCAGCAGCCATAGGTTCTCTAATTAAATAAACTTCTTTGGCTCCTGCATGTTCTGCCGAATCTCTAACAGCTCTTTTTTCAACTTCTGTAATTCCACTTGGAATGCAAATAACCATTTTAAGAGATGGATTGAAAAACCTTTTCTTTGGGTTTATCATTTTTATCATTTCTCTTATCATGTGCTCTGCAGCTTGAAAGTCTGCAATTACGCCATCTTTTAATGGGCGATTTGTTTTTATGTTTTCGTGGGTTTTTCCATGCATTTGCATGGCTTTTTTACCAACAGCAATTACTCTATTAGAAGCCCTATCAATTGCTACAATCGAAGGCTCGTCAACAACAACTTTATCATTATAAATAATTAAAGTGTTGGCTGTGCCTAAGTCGATGGCAATTTCTTGTGTAAAAAAATCAAATAATCCCATGTTTTTTAGTGCTTAAAATGTCTTAATCCGGTAATTACCATACTCATACCGTTATTGTTACAATAATCTATCGATTCTTGATCTTTAATTGATCCACCTGGTTGAATTACCGAAGTAATGCCTGCATTTTTTGCAATTTCAACACAATCAGGAAAAGGGAAAAATGCATCAGAAGCCATTACTGCTCCTTGCAAATTGAATCCAAAGTTTTTAGCTTTTTCAATGGCTTGGTTTAGAGCATCTACTCTAGATGTTTGACCTGTTCCACTTGCAAGCAATTGGCCATTTTTAGCCAACACAATTGCATTTGATTTGGTGTGCTTTACCAATTTATTGGCAAACAACAAATCGTTTATTTGGCTAGCAGAAGCCGCTAGATTTGTAACTGTTTTTAAATTCTCGTTAGTTTCTGTAACAAGGTCTTTATCTTGTTCAATTACTCCGTTTAGTAAACTTTTAAATTGTTTGCTATCTGAAGTGAATGCTTTGGTTTTTAAAATAATTCTATTTTTCTTTTTTTGCAAAATTGCCAAAGCTTCATTGGTAAAACCTGGGGCTAAAACAACTTCAAAAAATATTTTATCCATTCCTGCGGCTGCAGCTTCATCAATTGTTTGGTTTGAAATTATTATTCCACCAAAGGCAGAAATTGGATCTCCAGCTAAGGCATCATTCCAAGCATCAGTTAAACTATCTCTTTCTGCCAAACCACAAGCATTGTTATGCTTTAAGATGGCAATAGTTGGTTTGCTGTTAAAATCTGCAATCACCCCAATGGCAGCATCAATATCAAGCAAATTGTTGTAAGAAATTTCTTTGCCGTGTAATTGATCAAAAACCAGATTTAGGTTTCCGTAAAATGTACCCTTCTGGTGAGGATTTTCGCCGTATCTTAAAGATTTGCTTTCGTGTAAACTAGCTTTAAAAACTGTATTGTTTTCAGTTTGGTTAAAGTAGTTGAAAATGGCAGTATCGTAGTTTGATGAAACCATAAAAGACTTTGCCGACAAAGCTTTTCTTTGGGCTAAGGTTGATTCACCACCATTTTCTAAAATTTCTTGTAAAAAAGAATATTCGTTTTTGGATGGTACAATAAGGCAATCGGCATAATTTTTTGCGGCTGCTCTAATCAATGAAATTCCACCAATATCAATTTTCTCAATAATTTGTTCATGTGGAGCACCAGATGCCACAGTGGCTTCAAAAGGATACAAGTCAACAATTACCAAATCAAAATTTGGAATTTCATATTGCTTTAATTCTTCTTGGTCGGTTGTGTTATTCGAACGATTTAAAATTCCGCCAAAAACTTTTGGGTGCAATGTTTTTACTCTTCCTCCAAGTATCGAGGGGTAAGAAGTTAAGTCCTCAACTCGATTTACTTTATATCCCAATGAGGCGATAAAAGCTTCTGTACCTCCTGTTGAATAAACTTCAACATTTTGATTGTTTAATAATTGTAGAATTGTTTCTAAACCATCCTTATGAAATACAGAAACAAGTGCTGATTTTATCTTTATTTTATCTTCCATTTACATCCCACTAAAGCAGTGCAAGTTTAGTAATAATAGGGCTTGCAGGCAATTTAATAACCTGTGTTTTTGGGCTTTTGTTGATAACTAATAAGTATTGTTTAAAAAGGATTATTTTGCCTTTAAGTGTCTTTTTTTCCTTCTATGTAAATTTAACCTTATTCAAGGTTGTGTATTTTACCTTTGGTGTGTGAAATTGGGTCTTTATCTGCGTTTATTTTTTGAAAGTGTAAGCTTTGCTATCAACGCTCTATTGGTAAATAAGCTTCGTACAATTCTTTCTTTACTCGGGGTAACTATCGGAATATTTTCAATAATCGCTGTTTTTACCATGGTAGATTCTTTGGAAAAAGAGGTTAGAGGAAGTGTTGAAAGTTTAGGCGATAATGTGATTTTTGTGCAAAAATGGCCTTGGGGCTTTGATGGTGATTACGCTTGGTGGAAATATTTAAACCGACCTCAACCCAATTACGATGAGTTTAAATGGCTACAAAAAAGAAGCGAATCTGCTTCTGATATTGCTATGATTTATGGTTTTAACCGAACAGTAGCTTACAAAAGCAAAATAGCAAAAAACACTACTATTATTGCAGGTACTCATGCTTTCGATAAGGTAAAAACCTTTGGTGTTGTTGGGCGATATTTTTCTTTACAAGAAAGCGCTGCAGGAAGTTCAGTGTGTATTCTTGGGGCTATTGTAGCCAATTCTTTATTTGGAGATGTTTATCCAATTGGTAAGCGAATAAAAATTGGCGATAGAAATTGTGATGTTATAGGTGTTTTTGAGCCTGAAGGAACTAGCATTGTTGGTGAGTCTGTTGATGAACAAATTTTGGTTCCTATGAATTTTGGAAGAAAAATAGTGAATGTAGATTTAGGAAGAGGAAATCCAGGAATTTTAGTTAAGGCCAAAGAAGATGTTTCTAACGAGCAAATGAAAGACGAGTTGAGAATATTGTTGCGTTCTGTGCGGAAAATTAAACCGAAAGCCGAAGATAACTTTGCTTTGAATGAAATAAGTGTTTTGTCAAAAGCATTTGATGGCTTGTTTGGTATGATTAATACAACTGGTTTTATAATTGGGTTATTTTCAATTTTGGTTGGTGGATTTAGTATTGCCAATATCATGTTTGTTAGCGTAAAAGAAAGAACAAATATTATTGGAATTCAAAAATCAATAGGAGCAAAAAATTCTTTTATTTTATTTCAATTTTTAACCGAAGCCATTATTCTCTGTTTAATTGGTGGAGGTTTTGGTCTGTTCATCATTTTTCTTGGAACTGTAGGGTTTAGTCAAATGCTCGATATGGATTTATACCTGAGTTTTAAAAACATCATTATAGGAATTTTTATTTCGGTTACCATTGGTTTGGTTTCAGGAATTATTCCTGCACTTTCAGCAGCTAGAATGAACCCCGTAGATGCAATTAGGGCAAAGGGTTAAAGCCTAACTTTACTTTGGTTTGGGTGAGTTTTGTAATTTTAAACTCATCAGAAATTTTCTTTCCAATCACCCAAATTAGTTTTCCATTTCCATTTTCTAGAACATATTGATTTTGCTTTTCGAGCATAGAAGTTTTGGTATCGATTAAAATATCGCTAACTTTTTTTGAGCCTTTCATTCCTAGGGGAATTATTTTATCCCCTTCTTTCCAAATTCTCAACTTTAAAGGGAAAAACAAATTTTTTACATCAATAATTTCTTCGTGATTCGAATTTGGAAACGAGGTCTGGTCAGACTCAATTTTTTCAATAAAAAAGATTTTATTTGAAAATGGAAAGTTAGGAATTAAAGTAATTTCTTGACTTGTCTTCGAAGTGAAAGAAAAAATCAATTCGTCTCTATTTTTAAGACAAACTGCATTATTAGAGCTTGCAACCTTTCCGCTTTGGCTTTCAATAATATTCACGATATCGTTGATTTGAGCGCTCGTAAAGCCAAAATTTTCGGCTACACTCCAAATAATTTTTTGGTAAAAATCAAACGATTTTAATTTGCAGATATTTAAGTGAACTTCATAAGGTTCATTTATTGAACTACAAACTTTCAATGATTCTTTTACAGCGAATTCGGTCGCTTTTAAATCTTGGTTTAAATTACTTAAAGTTGATTTAAAAGTTGGTAATAATGAAGGATTGATGTTTTCGAGTTCTGGAATTATTTTATTCCTAATTAAGTTACGTTGGTACTTGTTTTCTTGGTTAGATAAATCTTCTCGATGGTTAGCGCCAAGAGCGGCTAAATATTCTTTTATTTCTGTTTTGGTAATTTCTAAAAGTGGTCTTACAATATTTTCTCGTTTTGCATCAATTCCGTGCAAGCCTTTTAGCCCTGTACCTTTTGTTAGGTTTAAAATTACAGTTTCGAGTTGGTCGTTTAGGTTGCTACCTACAGCAATAAATTGGTAATTATGCTCTTTGGCTAGATTTTGAAAATAATCATACCTCAAATCTCTAGCAATCATTTGAATTGAACCTTTAGAGGTTTCTTGAATTTTTTTTGTTTCAATTTTTTTGATGTGAAAAGGCACATTATTCTTCTGCGCTAATTCTGAAACAAATTCTTCGTCTTTTTCAGAGTTATTTCCTCTTAATTGAAAATTACAATGTGCAATTGCAAAATTGTAGTTGTTTCTTTTTAAAAAATAAAACAGCGCAACCGAATCTGAACCACCACTTATGCCTAATAAAATTTTATCAGCAGGAAGAAACAAATTTCTATTCTGAATGAAATCGGAAATTTTGGCTTCTAGATTTGATATAATTTGCTGATAATCAGTCAATTTGACATGAATTTATTTTGATTAGTGACAAAAATTCACAAAGTAACACGTTTTTTGGTATTGGTATTTCATTTGAAGAAATAGGGTAAAATGTTTAACCATAAAAATTGACAAAAATGACACTAGTAAGATATTCAAAACCAATAAATGTTTTCCCAAACTTAATCAACGAATTTTTTAACGATGATTTCTTTAAGGGCGGAAGGTTAATGGAAAATAGCTTTGTTCCATCAGCCAATGTAAAAGAAAATTCAAAAGCGTTTTTAATTGAACTTTCGGCACCAGGCTTTAACAAAAAAGACATCAACATTGAAGTAGATGACATAATGTTAAAGATTTATTCAGAAATAAAAAATGAGGTTGAAAACAAAGATGAATCTATTATTAAAAGAGAATTTCATTACAATTCTTTTGAAAGAAGTTTTCAATTACCAGAAAATGTAAATGCTGAAAAAATAAAAGCCAATTACAACGATGGTATTTTAAGCATCGAAATTCCAAAAATGGAAAAAGAGCAAAAAAAGAAAAGATTGATTGATATTTTCTAATTTGTTTACTCAAAAAAAATAAAGGGCCAATTGGCCCTTTTTTTATGCTTAAAAATTTATTGGAATAGTTTTAAAAATCTTTCGGCCTTTAGCAAACACTCTTGGTATTCTTCTTCGGCATTCGATAAATTGGTAATTGCCCCACCAACAGCATAACTCAAATAATTTGTTTCTGAATTAAAAATTGCAGTTCTTATTACCACGTTAAAATCAAAATTATTTTTTGGTGTTACAAAACCAATTGCGCCAGAATATAAACCACGTTTAAAATCTTCGTGCTTTTCGGCCAATTGCATGGCGCTAATTTTTGGTGCGCCTGTCATGCTTCCCATGGGGAAACAACTTTTTATAATATCCGCCAAATTTGTTTTTTCGTCAACCTCAGAAACTACTGTAGAAATTAATTGATGCACAGTTGGAAAAGAATACACGCCAAATAATTCTTCAACTTTTACCGATGCTCTTTTTGCCGTTTTCGATAAATCGTTTCTAACCAAATCAACAATCATTACATTTTCAGTTTGGTCTTTTAAACTATTTTTTAATTGTGCTCTTTCGGCTTCAAATTCACTTTTTTCTTTTCTTCTCGATGTACCTTTAATGGGTTGAGAAATAATTTTTAATCCTTGTTTTTTAATAAACCTTTCTGGACTACCCGAAAAAACATAATGATCATCAAACCTACAAAAAGCCCCAAACGGAACTTCAGATTCTTTTACAAAATGATGAAATAAACTTAAAATATTGAGGTTGTAATTTTTGGCAAAAAACTCAATGCAGTAATTTATTTCGTAAATATTACCTAACTGAATTTCGTTTTTTAAAACATTTATTCGGCTTAAATAATCTTCTTTAGATGTTCTGCTTTCAAATTTGGTTTTGTTTAACGAGTATTTCAATCCCCCTTTAAAAGCAGATACTTTTGAGAAAAAAGAATCAATTTGATTTTCATTTTTTCCGTAAAACCAAACCTTATTTCCCTTTTGGGCAATTACCATGTTTGGGATGAAAAAGGCCAATTCAGGAAACTTTACTTCATCAGAATTTAAGGATGATAAATCTTCTAATTCATTTTTTAAATCGTAGCTTAAAAATCCAAATTTCCATGAATTTTCTGTTTTGATTAACTCAGAAAAATTATCCCATTTGTTTTCATTTGGAGTGATAATTTTTTTGCCACCAAAAGCCAAAATTTTATCAAACTCCAAATACGGGTATTCCTTTATGTAATCGGTATGAGAACTTAAATAGCAGAAATACTTTTCAGTTTCTGAAATTGATTCAACAGCCTTTTCGAAGAAAGAATTGGGAAGAGAGTTAGAGTTTAAGATTTTTAGGGGTCGATTCAATATTTTATGTGTTTAACAAACGCAAATAAAAGTAAAAACAGACTTAAAAAAAGAGAAATTCTGCCAAGTACATCTCCATGTAAATGGAAAAAAGTTTGAGATGAAAGAGCTGTAAAATTTATTTGATTGGTGATTTTTTCTTTTGGTAAAATCTCCATTTTTCCGGTAGGGTAAAACACTCCGCTCAAGCCAGAATTGGCAATTCTCAAAATAGTTACTCCATTTTCTAGTGCTCTGTATTTTAGGAGCACAGCATGGTGAGAATATGCTGTGGTGTTTTGAAACCAAACATCGTTGGTGAAAACCTTTACTAAGGCAGTTGAGTCTGAAATTACTCTAAAATAATTGGGGTAAATAGACTCGTAACAAATTGCCATGTTTTTAGAATTTTTCAGATTATTGGTTTTAAAAGAAAACAGATTTCTTTCTACATCCGGAACCAATTTTTGTTTGGTGTAAATAGGTTTTTTGCTAGCCGTAAATATTTGGTTTGAATAGTACTCAGGTTCTTCATTTACCAGCCCATAAAAATATTCTAGGTTGTTTTTGATTAAAAATGTCCTCAAATCATTGTAAGTATTTTGGCTAGTATCAATAGGTAGGCTAACAAAACTTTCAGGAAAAAATATTTGATAGGTTTTTAGTTCTTCAATTGGAATACTTGATAGTTCATTAAAAATTTTACCAAAATCAGTTTGTTGGTTTGCCTGAGTTTGAGGCTGAATTACCAATACTTTTTCAAGTTTTTGAGATTTTATTTCATTATTTGAAATTAATAAAATCATCAAAAATGGAATAATTAGAATGAGTTTTATTGGCTGAAAATTCTTTAGCTTTTTGAAATGCAAAAATATTTCTGTGATTAAAAAGGAGATAATTAAGACAAACAACGAAACTCCCGAAACGCCAAATATTGGTACGATAAAATTTGGAAAATTAAACCCTACCAGGCTATTCCCAAGAGCAAACCATGGCGATAAGGGAAAAAACTCGCCTTGCAAATATTCGATAGCAATAACCAATGCGAAAAAGGAAGTAACTCCTCGAAACCAACCCAACCTAATAAAGGCAAAATGCGCTAAAAAAAAGGTTATTCCGTAAACAATGGTAAAAGAACCTACTGCGAAAGCATAAATTTTGAAAGAATAAGAGGTAAGGTTTATACATCCGAGCCCAAACCATGACAATAAAAATAAGAGAAGGTGAATTGTTGCATTTTTTGGTTCTTTTGGATTTGTGAGCCAATAAAAAGTGTAGGCAAATCCAAAGAATATCCCCCACCCAAAGCTTTCAAAATAAAGCCAGCTAAAACCGCAAAGGGTACCGAAAAAAATGGGGTTAATAAGGTTGAGTAAATTCTTCAATTTGAATTATCGCATCAAATACATTTTACCAAAACCTTTGTGGAAAAATCTATCTGCATCTGTGCTTCTTTTTTCAATTTCGCTTCCTGCTATTTTGGTAATAACTCGATATAAATAAACTCCATTTCCAAGTGGGTCTCCAAATTCATCTCGGCCATCCCAAGCATATTCAGAAATGTTTCTACCAATATTAATGGGGCCTAATTCTGCTTTGGTGATTTCTCGAACTACTTTGCCAGAAATGTTTGAGGCATTACTTGCACCAGTAATTACGGTGTTAAAATTAATTTGAGGAGCACCTGCCCCCGTGTAAGGATTTGGTGTAGAAATAGTTTTTGTTTTGGAGCCGAAATAAGTAAAAACACCATCAAACCAACCTTCGCCATGGGTGTATTCACTTTCGGTTTTCCCTGAAAAATCTGTTGCGCCAGTTTCGTAATTTGATGTGTATTGTTGATAGGCTTCCTTGTAAACAAAAGGTGCTGGATTAAGGGCTGAATAATTGAAATCTGAATATGTAGAAATTCTTTGGTTGCTTCCTGAAGTATTTAAGGTTAAATAATAATAGGCAGTATCAGAAAATAAGCTAAAATTTTTCTTGTTCTGACTTTGAGGTACATCATACAAAGCAGAGTCTAACCAACCACCATTTCCGTCACCAAAAAACTCAACAAAATCTCCTGGGTCAATTTTTCCATCTCCACCATCTTCAATAAAAATGGGGACTTCTTGGCCATTTTTTACCAATTTTAATTGACTAGGACTAAATGTTGGGTTGGTTACAGAGCTTCCAATTTTGGTTAAACCAGAATTTAGTGTTGTATAATTTATTCGATAAATTCCTTTTTCAACTACTTTGAAGTAGAGGTATTTATTTTGGTAATCAATCCAATTATTGTTAAAATTTTGGGCAAAAAGATTTGTAAAAAACAAAACAAGAACAATAATTATTGTACTTTTTTTCATTTTTCACTTTTGTTTAAATCTAGTTTGATTGAAAAAATATTGGAATATAATGCAGCACTTTGGTCGCCAATATCTGTTAAAGCATAATCTATTGTAATGCTTTTTAAGTGCAAGCCTACCCCAAAGTTTGGTTGAAAAATGGTGGTGGTAAAGTTTCCTATTTCAGCTTTTACTTTTTGGAAATTTCCTAAACCACCTCGCAAGAAAACAATTTGGGCATAATTTGCTTCAAATCCAAAGTATGGGTCCATGTTGAAGGCTTTGCTAGAAATAACAGTATTTCGCTGGCCATCAAAAGTGTTTTCTAGGTCTAGCGCTAACATTAAACCAAATTTTTGTTTTATTGGAATATATCTTCCACCTCCTAGAATTAACCTTGGAGCAGTAATTTCTAAACCATTTTGGGGAATATCATTTCCTGTAAGGGTAAAAACTTCAACAACTCTATCAGATAAGGTGTATTGCCAAGAGTTAACAGTAGTAGTAACATCTTTAAACATAGCGCCCAATTGCCAATCTTTTATTTTGTATTGAGCACCTAAGTCTAAACCAAAGCCCCAAGCTTTTGCAAAATCACCTACTTGTCGGTATACAACTTTTGCATTAGCACCTAAATTTAAACCTTCAATTTTCGATTTTTTGGCATAAGAAGCTAAAAATCCATAATCTGTTGCCGAAAAAGTTGAAACACGATTGTAGTTAATGTTTCCTGTAGCATCTATTAAGTCAATTGTATTTGGAATGTCATCAATACCGAAGCGAATAAAAGAAATTCCAATAGCAGCATCATCTCCTATTGGTTTGGCAAAAGCTCCATAATCGTACTTGGCAATTCCTGCAAAGTATTCGGCATGCATAAAATTTACTTGAAAATCGCTTTCTATTCCTAATAAGCCAGCAGGGTTCCAATAACCTGCAGTTAAATCATTAACCACCGCTGTTTGTGCTCTGCTCATTCCTAAGGCTTTTGCTCCAACACCAATGTTTAAAAACTCGTTGCTGTATTTTCTAACTTGTGAAAAAGACAAATTAGAAGCAAGAATTAAACTTAATAAAATAAGAGAGTGTCTTAAAAAACTCATATGGCTCAAATATCGTAATTAGATAGCAATAACTCCATCAAAAAATAAAAATTGCATAGCTTTTCTTACACTTTTTGATTAAGGTATATTTGCCGAAAATTTTGCCTTGAGAAGTTTCATTCCAAATTTACTTACCTCTTTAAATCTGCTTTGTGGCGTAGTTGGGATTGTACTAACTTTTAATCAGGGACTTACCGAAGCATTTTACTTGATTTTACTTGCCGCAGTTTTCGATTTTTTCGATGGTTTTGCAGCTCGCATGCTAAAAGTAAATTCTGATTTAGGTAAAGAGTTAGACTCATTGGCAGATATGGTAACTTTTGGTGTTTTGCCTGGAATGATGCTATTTCAATACATTAGTATTTCGCAGGGTAATTATTTTACCCCAATTTATGCAAGAACAAACATTGATTTGGCTATTTCTTTTATTGGCTTTTTAGTTCCTATTTTTTCTGCTTTAAGGTTGGCTAAATTTAATATCGATACAAATCAAACTCATCATTTTTTAGGGCTTCCTACACCAGCAAATGCAATACTAATAGGCTCATTGGGATTTATTATGGAAATACAATTCAACATAAATTATTATGTTCCCTTGGCCAATGAACAATTAAGCGCTGTAACCAGATTAAATTATTGGGGAAGGTTCGAGTTTTATACAGTTTTAGGTTTTTTTGAAACCAATTTCCATTTGATTTTGGCAGTGGTTTTATCTTCATTATTGGTTTCTCGAATTCCACTTTTTTCCCTTAAATTGAAAAGCCTAAAATTCAAAGAAAATAAGTTGGTTTTTAGTTACCTAATCTTTCTTTTGGCAATAATTCTTCTAAACTTTTTGCCTTACTTTGTTCCCATAAAAAGATGGATTCCTATTTGGGTAAGTTTAGATTTTTTACTTATTCCTTTAGCCATAGTTTTTTACATTATTTTTTCATTAATAGGATTTAGAAGTTTTAACCATGAAGTTCAGAGCTGAAATTAATATTATGCCTCACAAAGCCTTGTTAGATCCACAAGGAAAAGCAGTTTCATCAAGCATGCCAAATGTAGGTTTACCCGAAATTACCAATGTTAGAATTGGAAAACACATTCATTTTGAAATTGATGCAGAAAATAAAGATGTTGCATCCGTTAAAGTAGAGGAAGCTTGCAAAAAAATGTTGGCAAATCTTACTGTAGAAACTTTTGAGTTCGAACTTTTTGAACTTTAATTTTCTTCTTTGGTAGAAGTTGGCTGAGGTTTAACTTTTCTCAATTCAAAGTTTTGCCCTAAGTAAACTTTTCTTACTGTTTCGTCAGCAGCCAATTCTTCTGCGGTTCCCGATTTTAAAATATTGCCTTCAAACAATAAGTATGCTCTATCTGTAATAGATAGGGTTTCTTGTACATTGTGGTCTGTAATTAATATTCCAATATTTTTTTCTTTCAACTGAGAAACAATCGATTGAATATCTTCAACGGCAATTGGGTCAACTCCTGCAAAAGGCTCATCAAGCAAAATAAACTTTGGGTCAACAGCTAAAGCTCTTGCAATTTCTGTTCTTCTTCGTTCACCTCCCGAAAGTAAATCACCTCTATTTTTTCTTACGTGTTGCAAACCAAATTCATCTAATAAAGTTTCTAGTTTTTTGAGTCTGTCGGTTTTACTGAGTTTGGTCATTTCTAAAATAGCAAGCACATTATCTTCTACACTTAATTTTCTAAAAACACTTGCTTCTTGCGGTAAATAGGCAATACCTTGTTGAGCTCTCTTGTACATTGGCTCATGCGTAATGTTGATGTTATCCATGTGGATAATGCCTTCGTTTGGTTTTATTAAACCAACAATCATATAAAAAGAAGTGGTTTTACCGGCTCCATTGGGCCCTAATAAACCTACAATTTCGCCTTGATTTACTTCAATTGAAACGCCATTTACAACAGTTCTACTTTTATATTTTTTTACAAGGTTATCTGCAGTTAGCTTCATTTAAAAATCTATTTGAAAGGCTGTTCTAATGCCAAACTTTGCAATATTAGGATTATTCAAGTAAGTAAGTCTCCAAATGGCATCAACACGAAAAAACTTAAAAATATTTTCTACTCCAATACCGCCTTCGGCATAAGGCTTATTTAGTGTATTTAATCCTGCGGGAAACTGCATTAAACTTTCATTTTTATTACTTAATCGGCCGGCAACTGTTTTAAAAGTAGCAACCTCTCTAAATTTTAGTTTATTTAATAATGGTGCTTTATTTAATAGCAGTCCGTTAAAGTGATGGGTAAAATTTATGCTTGCCCATTCATCAGAAACAAACTCGTAAAAGTTCATTAAATTGTATGCATAAGGGTCGTAAAATAAGGTTTCATTTCCATTATGTAACTCAAGAATAGGGAAGGGGACATTCCCAAAAATTTTTCCTGCAGTTAAATCTATTTCTGAGTAACCAAAATAGCCAAGCCTTATTTTGTCTTGAACATTTAAAACCACCTTTTGATATTGGTATTTACTTTCGAAAACATTAGGCAAGCCAAAAGTTAGTTTAGCTTGAATAACAGGATACTTGGTGCCTAAGCTAACTCTTTCAAACTCTCCGTTTACATATTTTTCTTTGTAAGCAAACCGGGTTAATAAACTAATTTCCGAAAAAGGAATATTGTGAGCTATTTGGTAGGAGCCATCGTTGGTGCGTTCGTAAAAATTAAGATTTGGAGATACAGACCAAAGATATTTGTGGGTAAAGTTTACTCTATTGGTAAGGCCCTGAAACCATTCTCTTTCATAATACAAATCATATTCTCTATAACCATTTAGCTGCAATGCCGGATTTCTTCTAAATAATGAAGTTAGAATATTGTCGTTTCGCCAAGCATTTTGGCTCATACCCAATTGTTCGATGTCGTTTTTAAAATAAGCTCCAACTTTTTGACGCGGCTCCTTGCTTAAAAAGTATTGAAACCCTGCTCCATATTTTAACTCTTTATCTAAAGTTCCGTATGCCACATAAAATTCAGGCATAAAAACAGTAGAAAATTCATTGCTACTTCGCATGCCAAATTTTATTCTATTACCTTCTATAGGATTGTAACTGTAAAAAGTGAAGTAAGGCCCAATTTCTACATCGCCTACTACATAATAACCAGAAACAAAAAGTGTAATTAAATCTAAATAAGTATTGAATTGTGGTATTTCTTTCAAAGAGTCAACCATATTGTAAATAGTTAACTCTTTGTTTGAGAGCTCTTTGTGTCTTAGGTTTTGCCACTCCTCCTCGGTTTTGGAGTTTGCGTTTTTTTCGACAACAACATTATCAGATGAATTATAAAACTCTTTTGGTTTTGGCTTATTTATTTCAAAGTTTCGATACGATGAAGACTTTTTGCCATACAAACCTATTGCTTTTTTTGCAACTTCAAAATCAACCATTAATTTGTCTTCAACCAACATCCAAACCTCTTTTTCAACCTGCTCAAACTTTTGCGTTACCGAGAATTCAGTAATAAAATTTATGTTAGATTTTTCCGAAATCGTAACCTCAGCTTCTTTTACCGCAAAGGTCGTGTCAGCAATCCATAAATCACCTTTAAAGGTCATTTCTCCTTGTCTTTTGGGAAAGAATTGAATTTTGTAACTCCAAACACCGTCTCTTACACCACTATCAACCAAGTAATAATTATAAGATAAAGTGCCAAAGTTGGCTACGGGACTTACAAAGCTTTTGTTAAAAGCCACAATGTAATTATCGTAAATGTTAACATTTTGGTACATATCACCCAAAAACTGTGATATGCTTTCATTTTCAAGACCAGATACTTTTGTGGCCTTAATTATTTCGGTAGAAACTTGAGGATCTTTTTTAAAATAATAGTCAGATACGGTTTCGGTCATAAACATAGGAATGTATGTTTTCGATGCCGAGGTATCCATATTATCAAAAACAAACTCAAAAGGTTTCATGAGTTTTTTATTTCTTAGCTCATCAGGAATGTTATTTAAGTCGAATTCAATTTTATTGTAAACCTCATACTGATATGCGTCTAGTTTTTCTCGGTTGTTGATTGGTTTATTGTCAACTACGCGTTTCATTATTTCTAAAGCGGGGTTCGACTTGTCTTTTTTACTTGTACTTATTTCAATTTCATGTAGTTGTACGTTGTTAGATTGTAATTCGAAGTTTATTTCTTGGGTTGTTTCTTTTTTAACCTTTTTGCTTAGTTTGTTAAATCCAACAAATGAGGCTTGCAATGAGTCTGATGCGTAGTAACTTTCAAGCGAATACTTTCCGTTTAAATTGGTTGTAGTGCCTATTTTGGTTCCCTTAAAACTGATGTTTACAAAAGGCATAGGAAAGCCAGTTTCGGCATCTATAACGCTACCATTTATTATTGTTTTTTGACCAAATATTTGAAGGGCAAAACCAAATAAAACAAATAATAGAGATAGCTTTTTCATGTTTCGATTACTTCAAAAATACAGATAAAGCCTTATTTTATTTGTCTAAGTTTTTCACAGTTCTAGCCGAAATGAAAATACTAATTTCATAAAGTACAAATAACGGAAGTGAAACTAAAAACTGACTAAAAACATCAGGTGGAGTAAGTATGGCTGAAAGAATAAATGCACCCACAATTGAGTGTTTTCTATAGGTTCTTAAAAGTTCGGGGTAAATTATTCCTGCACGGGTTAAAAAGTAAACAACAATAGGCAGCTCGAATAAAACACCGCATGCCAAAACAATAGTAGTTAAGGTAGAAATGTAAGTATTTAAGGTAAATTGATTCGCAACTTCCGCACTAACTTGGTAGGTTGAAAAGAAGTTGATAGAAAGAGGTGAAATTACAAAATACCCAAATGAAATTCCGAATAAGAAAAGAAATGAAGAATAAAAAACGGTGCCTTTAGTTAATTTTTGTTCTTTTTCGTGTAAACCAGGACTGATAAACCTCCATATTTCCCAAAAAACATAGGGAAACGCCACTACCAAACCAGTAATTAAAGAAACCAAAATGTGGGTGGTAAACTGCCCTGCCATACTTAGGTTTTGTAAGGTTGGAATGTTACCTCCGATGCACAAAATATCCTTATCAATAAAAGCTGGAAAAAGTAAATTCAATTGCTCAGAAAGCTTACATAGTAGTTGGAAAGTGATGAAATCTGCTTTTTTAGGAGAAAAAATTATTACATCGAAAACAAAAGTTTTATTTAGAAATGCTAAAATGGCCACAATAATAATAGCCGAAATAGCTCTAATTAAATGCCACCTTAGTTCTTCTAGGTGCTGCAAAAAAGACATTTCATCTGGTTGGTCCATTGCCATAAGGGCGCCAAATATACAGTTTCAAAAAATACGTTGCGCCATTAACTTTTTGGCTTTTTAAGCGTTATATTTGCTTATTATATAAGCATGAAAAAGTCAATTTTTCTTATTTTGTTTGTTAGCTTACTTTTTGGTTGTTCATCTAACAATGAAAAGAAAGCTTTTTTCAAAACCAATATTTGTTTTGAAAGTGCATCTGCCTTAACTGAATTTGTTGAGTTCAACGATTTTTCCTCAACAGAAGTTACCGTTAAACAAAATGGAGCCTGCTTGGAGATTTATTCTTCTAGCTCAAAAGAAATTTCTCAAATTAAATCTATTGTAAATTCTGAGCATCCTAACTTAGAGGTTGACGTAAAAACCTATTATACCCAAGAAAAGGAAAATCAGAAAAGGGAAGATTTATTTAGTATTCCCTCTATAAGTTTCCCAAACATTTTTGATGTTTTTAATAGACTTTTACCCTTAGTAAAAAAATCAAATCAATAAAATTTCATGAAAGAAAATAATAGGCCAATTATTATTTGGCTTTTTATTGGCGTGTTAATGATTGCCGCTATGGTAATTATTGGAGGTATTACTAGGCTTACAGAGTCGGGTTTATCCATGGTTGATTGGAGGTTGGTGGCTGGAACTTTTCCGCCCTTAACAGAAATTGAATGGAATAGAGTTTTCTCAGATTATCAAAAATCTCCTGAATTTAAAGAACTCAATAGCAATTTTACCCTTTCAGATTTTAAATCTATTTTTTGGTGGGAGTATATTCATAGGCTTTGGGGAAGAATAATAGGATTAGTTTTTATTTTTCCTTTAGCTTGGTTTGTTTTCAAAAAAATGATTCCCAAAAGGCTTGTTGGTAAGCTAATAGCCATTTTTATTTTGGGTGCTTTTCAAGGATTTTTAGGCTGGTTTATGGTAAAAAGTGGTTTGGTAAACGAGCCAAGGGTTAGTCATTATAGGTTAGCTGCTCATTTAAATACCGCTTTTTTGGCCTTTGCATTTACTTTTTGGGTAGCCATAGATTTATTAAAACCGGTAACTAAAATTAACGAAGACCTTAAGAAAATTCATGTTTGGTTAAAGTTGTTTTTTCCAATTTTAATTCTTCAAATTGTTTATGGAGCATTTGTAGCTGGAATGGATGCAGGAACGGTTCACAATAACTTTCCTAAAATGGATAATGATGCTTGGGTTAGCGAGGCTGTTTTTGCTTTAAACCCAACCTGGTTAAATTTTATTGAAGCCAAAAGCGGCATTCAGTTTATTCACAGGTACGTAGCTTATTTTGTTTCGAGTTTAGTGTTTTTTATATGGTTTAAGCTTGGTAAGTGCGAGTTATCAAAAACTCAACAATTAGCCCGAAACCTATTTTTAAGTGCCTTAGTTTTTCAATTTTTTCTAGGAGTGTTTACTTTATTATATAGCGTGCCTATTGTGTTAGGAGTTATGCATCAATTTGGTGCTTTGCTTCTTTTGGCCGCATCTGTTTTTTTAGCTCAGCAACTAAGGTTTTTTAAACCTAATTAACCCATCTAAAGGTTTCTATAAAGTGCCTTAAATCCTGCTTGATAAATTGCTCAACTGGTTGCAATGAATCACTATTTGGTGGCATGTTAAAATACATTGCACCTCTAAAAAAATGATTTGTACTATCCGTTAAAAAAAATTGAAAGTTGGTAGCTGTTTCTCCTCCAAAATCATAAATTAAACCATAAACGTTATTGGCTGGGTTTCTAAAAATTTCTTCGTTTATTTGGTTAGCCTTTACAATGTGTTTCATGGCCAACATTCTGGTCTCTTCAATATAATTTGGTAATGAGTCTTTGGTTATAGCAAAATAACTCATATGTATGGTGTTTGCATATTGTGGGTAATGCAGGTTGTACCAACACGGCTTTTGTATGCCTCTAGTTTTATTTTCTAAGAATGATTTTTGGGGATACTCAAAAGAAAAAGGGCAATCACCTTGGTAAGTAGTGTAATTTTTTTCTGGAAAATCAATTCTAAAATACCCTTTAGGTTTAGGACTATATTCATTTGAACAACCAAAAATTATGATCGAAATAAGAAGTACAATTATTTTACTCTTCAAACTTTTTATCATTATTTTCTTCTTCTAAAATGGTGAGTTTTAAAGATGTAATTTTCCTGCTATCTGCAGCTTCAATAACAAAAAGGTAATTTTTAAAATAGATTTTTTCGTTTCGCTTTGGTATTTTTCCATGTATTTCAAGAATAAATCCTGCAAGTGTATCAGAGTCTCCTTTTTCTTCCTCAAATTCTTCTCCTCCTATTTCTAAAACACGGTAAAAATCATTCATCAATATTTTGCCCTGAAACACATAGTTTTTATCATCAAGTTTAGAATAAAAAACATCTTCATCATCAAACTCATCAGAAATATCTCCAACTATTTCTTCAATTATATCTTCTAAACTTACTACCCCAGAAGAACCTCCATATTCATCTACCACAACAGCCATGTGAATTTTCTTTTCCTGAAATTCTTTTAAAAGATCATCAATTTTTTTGTTTTCGGGTACAAAGAAGGCTGGTCGAATAAGGTTTTGCCACAAAAAGTTTTTGCCTTGATCTAGGTTTGGCATTAAATCTTTAATGTATAAAACTCCCGATATTTTATCGAAATTCTCTTCGAAAACTGGAATTCTAGAGTAACCTGAATCTAAAATTATTTTTATCACATCGTCAAAAGATGTTTGCTTGTCAATGGCAATTACATCAATTCTAGAGGTCATTATTTGTTTAACAGATGTATTCCCAAATTTCACTATTCCTCTTAGTATTTTATGGTCATCTTCATCTACAGTTTCATCTGAAGCTAAATCTAGGGCGTGTGAGAGCTCGTCTACAGAAATTGACTCCGATTTTTTTACAATTTTTTTATCAATAAGGTTTGTAAATGATGTTAAAACGAAACTAAGTGGAGAAAATAATTGTTCCATTTTACTAATAGGATAAACCATAAAGTGAAGCAACGTAAAAGGGTTTTGTGTGGCGTAAACTTTCGGAATTATTTCACCAATTAGTAAAATTAAAAAGGTAACTACTATTACCTGAAATATAAAGCCAATAAGGGGAAAAGCACTGAAATTGAAAACTGTAGCGATTATTAATGATGATAAAATAACAATAGCTACATTAATAAAATTATTGGCAATTAAAATAGTGGCCAGAAGTTTTTTTGGTTTTTGAAGTAACTCAAAAATTTTTAAATCTTTTCTGACTTTTGATTCTTTTAGATTATCTGCATCAGATGCACTTAAGGAGAAAAAGGCCACTTCGGAACCAGATACTAATGCAGAGCATGCAAGCAATAGAGCCAAAATAAGAAGCTCAATAGCTACATCAAATGAAAATGTATTAAAGATTGAGAGCAGAGAAAACTGGTAGGGATCACCCGATTCGTCCAAAGCTTAGGTTTTGGTTAAACAAAAATTTAAAATGGTAAATCATCTTCTTCTTCCGCGCTTGGCTCATTTATTGGAGCTTGTTCTGTTTTCTTTTGAGGCTCATTATTGTAGGAAGTCTTTGCATCAGGCGAGCTAGAATTTGGAGCGCCACCAAGAAGAGTTAAGCTGTCCACCACAATCTCTGTAATATACCTCATGTTTTTGGTTTCGTCTTCCCAAGAGCGAGTTCTTAATTTACCTTCAACATAAATTTTATCTCCTTTTTTCACATACTTTTCTACAATACCAACAAGTCCTGGTCTCCAAACAGCAATGTTATGCCATTCAGTTTGGTCCTGTCTGTCGCCATTTTTATCTTTATATGATTCTGTAGTTGCAATAGGGAACTTAGCAAACCCTCTTCCGCCTTCAAAATATTTTACCTCAGGGTCTTTGCCTAAATTACCTATTAAAATTACTTTGTTTACACCGTTTGCCATTACAAAAAAAATATGAGTTAAAAATAATTAAACAATTTGCAATTGTAAACCATTGTTTGAAAAATCTTCCCAAAATCTAGAAAGTACTCTTGGTAATGCGAAATTGTTAATGTCATTAGAAGATGCAAATATCCAATTTTTTGGCATTTCAGCAATGTAGTTATCCAGTTTCCAGATAGTAACTTTTAATTTCTGATGTGTTAATTGATGATTATAGTTTGCGATTGATGAGATAATTGGGTTTTTAATTTTATACTTTTCGTTTATTATATTTTGTAAATCGGTTTGTGAAACCTCTTGATCTGTTTCTATACATGGAAATTCATAAAGGTTTTTCCAAATATCTTGGCCTTTTCTTTTTTGCAGAGCAATGTTATTTTCCTGAGAAATAAAAAGGTAGTTAAAGTGCCTTATTCGCACTTTAATTTTTTTTCCTTTAACAGGAATATCAGCTTGGCAATTATTTTGAAATGCATAACAAGACATTTTAAAAGGGCATTCTTCGCAATTCGGATTTTTGGGAGTGCATAATAAGGCTCCCATTTCCATTAAGCCTTGGTTAAACGTATTGCCATTTTTTTTAGGAAAATGTTCTTGTAAAAAAATATTAATTCTTGCCTTGGTTTCAGGCAAATCTATTGGCGAAAAAATCCCTAACATGCGCCCAATAAACCTAAATACGTTTCCATCAATTACAGCAGTGGGTTCATCAAAACAAAATGAAGCAATTGCCGAAGAGGTATAATCTCCAATTCCTTTCAATTTTATCAGCTCGCTTTTCGAATTTGGAAATTTACCACCCATTTCAAATGCAATTTTTTTTGCTGTTAAATGCAGGTTTCTTGCCCTTGAATAATACCCTAGCCCCTGCCATTGGGTTAAAACCTCATCTTCTGTTGCGCTTGCTAAATCAAAAACTGTTGGAAAAACCTGAATAAATTTGAGGTAGTAACTCAAGCCTTGTTGAACTCTTGTTTGCTGTAAAATTATTTCCGATAGCCATATTTTATATGCATCTTTTGTTTCTCGCCAAGGCAGTTTACGATGATATTCTTGGTACCAAGCAATAAGTGAATTTGAAAATTTGTTGTGCATTACTTCAGGAAACAATGATAAATACTATCAGTTCACGAAATTTAAAATTATTATAAAAAACTGAATTATAGGGTATTCTATATAATTATTACATATATATTTGCATCCTCATTTTTCAGGGATAATAAAAAAACAAAAAAGAAGAATTATGACAAAAGCAGACGTGGTTAACGAGATATCTGAAAAAACAGGAATTGAGAAGTTAGCAGTTCAGCATACAGTTGAAGCATTTATGGAGTCAATTAAAGATTCACTATCAAATGGTGATAATGTTTATTTAAGAGGTTTTGGAAGTTTTATCGTAAAGAAAAGAGCAGAGAAGACTGGAAGAAATATTTCTAAAAATACAAGTATTATTATCCCAGAACATTTTATTCCTGCATTTAAACCATCAAAAACTTTTACGCACAAAGTAAAATCTAGCGTAAAAGTTAAAAAATAATAATGCCTAATCTCAAAGGTTCTCAAATAGGAGCTGTTGTTACAGTAATTTTAATAGGTTTTGCTATTTATTTTGCTCCGCACCAAGGAAATTCAACCGAAGTTGTTTCTGTTGATAGGTCGGTAGATGTAAAGATTAACGAAGCAGTTGCTATTGTAAATGAGGGTACAGCGCCAATGAAAGGAATTATGATGTTGAGGGAAGTTCTAGAAGAAAATCCTGATAACATTAGAGCACATTTTCAATTGGGATTGTTATCGGTGCAATCTCAACAATTTGATAAAGCCTTAGATAGATTTAACAAGGTAATTGAATTAGATGATAATAATATGGAAGCATATTATTTCAGGGCCCATACTTTTGCGAGTTTAGGTGATTTTGAAAAGGCAAAAACCGATTTTGAAAAAGTAATAGATAATACTTCAGATAAGGAATTGAAATCTGAAGCTAATAAATTTTTAACCGAATTAAATAACAATTGATATGCCTAGCGGTAAAAAAAGAAAAAGACATAAAATCGCTACTCACAAAAGGAAGAAAAGGCTTAGAAAAAATCGTCATAAAAGGAAAAAATAATCCTTAAACCTCCCCGTTTTAGATTTTTTTCTTAGTAGCATTTTTTCACCTTCCTAAGTAGGAGTACCCGTGAATAAAGAATTAATTATTCAATCTTCTTCCGAAGCAGTTGATATTGCTCTAATGGAAGACAAACAGCTTGTTGAACTCCACCAAGAGAAGTCAGGTAATGATTTTTCTGTGGGTGATATTTACCTTGGTAGAGTTAAAAAAGTGGTTACCGGACTCAATGCCGCATTTGTTGATGTGGGATATGAGAAGGATGCCTTTTTGCATTATTTAGACCTTGGCCCTCAGCTTAAATCTCTTTTAAAGTATGTAAATGGAGCTATAAACGGTTCGCAAAATACTTACAAATTAGACGGTTTTAAGCTTGAGGAAGATATCGATAAAAATGGTCGAATAGATGAGGCATTAACACCAAACAAGCATATTTTACTTCAAATAGCCAAGGAGCCTATTTCTACAAAAGGTCCCAGGGTTTCCTGTGAATTGAGTATAGCGGGAAGATTCTTGGTACTTGTTCCTTTTTCTGATAAGGTAACCTGTTCTCAAAAAATTAGAAATAGAGAAGAGAGAAACAGGCTTAAGACCTTAATAAAGAGCATCAAACCCAGAAATTTTGGAGTTATTATTAGAACAGTTGCCGAAAATAAAAAGGTGGCAGAGCTAGATAATGACTTGCAAAACCTCTTTTCTAAATGGGAAACATTATTTAATGGGCTCAAGAGTTCTAAACCTCCAAAGCGAATTTTGGGCGAAATCAATAGATCCAATGCAATTATTAGAGATATTTTAAATCCCTCATTCAATAAAATACATGTTGATGACCCAGGTTTATTTGAAGAAATCAAAGCCTATTTGTCCAGCGTTGCTCCAGATAGAATTGATATCCTTAAACAGTACAAAAGCAATATTCCAATTTTCGAAAATTTCGGAATTGAAAGACAAATTAAGTCACTTTTTGGAATAAATGTCACCATGCCATCTGGTGCTTATTTGGTAATTGAGCATACCGAAGCTCTTCATGTAATTGATGTAAACAGCGGTAATACTGGTAAAAATCAAGAAAATCAAGAAGACTCAGCATTAAAAGTTAACCTTGACTCAGCTCATGAAATTGCTCGCCAATTAAGGCTCAGGGATATGGGAGGAATTATTGTGGTTGATTTTATTGATATGCGTAAGGCAGAACACAAGAAACTTCTTGTAGATAAGCTAAAAGAGCAAATGTCAAAAGATAGGGCCAAACATCAGATTCTTCCTCCTTCAAAATTTGGTTTAGTTCAAATAACAAGGCAAAGAGTAAGACCCGAAGTAGATATTAAAACTACCGAAATGATGCCTTCAGTTAATGGAGGAACAAAAGAAGTTAGAGCTACTATTTTGATGGTAGATGATATCGAAACAAGGGTTAATTTGGTTTTTTCGAACAAAATAGCTAAAAAATTAACCCTACATGTTCATCCTTTTGTTGAAGCTTATTTAACAAAAAAGCTAAAAGGCTTTCAGCGCAAATGGTTTATGAAATATAAGAAATGGGTAACAATTATTCCTAGAGATAACTATCCCTTGGTTGAATATCATTTTTTTGATGAAAAAAATAACGAAATCAAATTTTAATTTCGTTGTTTTCATCTTGAATGTTCAACCCAAACAAAAAACCAATATCATTAACACCTGAAGAAGGTTTACAACGCGCAAGAAATTTATGCGTAAAACAAGAAAAGTCTCACCAAAGTATTCGCAATAAATTATTTGATTGGCAGATTCCTGCTAATAAAATTGAATCTATTATTGCTCAGTTAGTTTCTGAAAATTTTTTGAACGAAGAAAGGTTTGCCCAAGCTTATGTTAGAGGTAAGTTTAACCAAAAGAGGTGGGGAAGAAGGAAAATACTTCAAGGTTTAAAAATTCACAAAATTTCCTCCTATAGCGTTACCAAGGCTATTCAAAGCATAAGTTCTGAAGAATATACAAAGACAATTAGAACTTTAATTTTGAAAAAAGAGGCTTTGTTAAATGAATCAAACTTATTTCTGAAAAGAAAAAAAATAGCAAATTATTTATTGTCAAAGGGTTACGAAAATGATATTATTTGGGATGAAATAATGTTTTTGATCAAATAGAAAATATACTTTTGTAACCATGATTAATCAAGAGCATATCAACGAGATTGCTAGGCGCCAGGATGCGTTAAGGAGGCATCTTTGACGTCGATCAAAAGAAACTAGAACTTGCAGATGAGGAGCAACAAACGTTGGCTCCAAATTTTTGGGATAACCCAAAGCAAGCAGAACAAATTATCAAAACCATCAATAAAAAGAAGTTTTGGGTAGAAACCTTTGATAAACTCTCTGATGATGTTGATGAGTTACTTTTAGTACAAGAACTCTATAATGAAAAGGAAGCATCTGAAGATGAACTTCAAGATGCTTACAATACAGCATATAAAACTCTTGAAGATTTAGAGTTTAAAAATATGCTATCTGCAGAGGAAGATAACCTCAATGCAATCTTAGAAATTAACTCAGGAGCAGGTGGAACCGAAAGTCAGGATTGGAGCAGTATGCTTTACCGCATGTACTTGATGTGGGCTGAGAAAAATGGTTTTAAAGTAAGAGAAGTTGATTATCAAAAGGGTGATGAGGCTGGAATAAAAACCGCTACCATAGAAATAGAGGGTGACTTTGCGTATGGTTATTTAAAAGGTGAAAATGGTGTTCATCGTTTAGTTCGGATTTCTCCTTTTGATGCCAATGCTAAAAGACATACTTCATTTGCTTCGGTTTTTGTTTTTCCTGTTGTTGATGATTCAATTGAAATTGAAATTAATCAATCTGAAATTTCTTGGGAAACCTTTAGATCGGGTGGAGCAGGAGGGCAGAACGTAAATAAAGTAGAAACTGGAGTAAGGTTGGAGCATAAACCTACAGGTTTGATTATTAGAAATACCGAGAGTCGCTCTCAATTACAGAATAAAGAAAATGCAATGAAACTTTTGAAAAGTAAGTTGTACGAAATGGAAATTAGAAAAAGGCAAGAGGAGCGTGATACCATTGAAGGCTCAAAAATGAAGATTGAGTGGGGAAGTCAAATTAGAAATTACGTAATGCATCCTTATAAAATGGTTAAGGATTTACGCTCAAATTATGAAACCTCTAATGTTCAAGCTGTAATGGATGGCGATTTGGATGCCTTTATTAAAGCATATTTGATGATGTTTGGAAAAAGCACAACTTAACGTAACAACATAACCACACCTATTTGGTCGTAAATACCGCCGGCAGGATCAAGATCAGAAGCAAACCTAATATAAATTGTGTAAGCCCCTATAGGAGAGGGCTTTCCGTTAAAATTTCCATCCCAAGAGACATCAGGAGAAGAAGCCTGGAACACAGGTTCTCCAAATCTGTTAAAAATTTGCAGTTCGAAGAAAGTAAAATTTTGGTCAGAGTATACCCTGTAAAAATCATTTTCACCATCACCATTAGGCGAGAAAGAGTTAGGCATATAAATGTTAGAACAATCCTCGTAAAAAAGGTTTATGTTGTCTAAGAAAGATCCACATCTGTTGGTAAGTAGCACAGAATACTCTCCGGCAAAAGTTGCATTAAAAGTAGTGTCATTAGACCCATCTTGCCAAATGTAATTGATGTTAGAATTTGGGAAAAATGCATCAATTACTACAACTTCTCCCTGACAAAGGATAGAATCAGGCCCAAGATTAACAAAGGGTACATAATCGTATTGAACAAAAGCAGTATCTCTAAGAGTACAATACTTATTCCTTAGCCTCACGGCATACAAACCCGCAGTATCCACCAAAATAGCAGAATCTAAAGAACCGTTATTCCACAAGTAAGTATACCCTTCGTTGTAAACATTTAGTTCTAGTAAAGTACCTGAGCAAACCAAAGTATCATTTTCAAGCTGAGATTTAGGCAGTGGAACTTCGCCAATATTAATTTTAGTTTCAGAATCACAGAACTCAGGAGTAGTTACCGTAACAGCATAAGTACCTGGAGAAGAAGCTTTGATATTTTGAGTTGTAGCTCCCGTATTCCAATTGTAGATATAATTAATACCAGCCCCAGCATTTAGATTAAGGTTAAAGGCTACGTTTTTACAAAAAGCAGTATCGTCAGGTAAATTAATTGTAGGCGCAGGATATTCTCTAATTACAACATTGTCAGAGTTTTGGCAGCCATTCACATCAAAAATTGTAATTGTGTAAGTACCTGCCGAATCCACCAAAATAATTTGTCCCGATTCGTTAAAAGAAGGAGAATTTTGTTTTGTCCAATTGTAAGTGGCAAACCCTGGGCCTGCATCAAGCACAATACTTTTGGTTTCGTCAGAACAGTACGACGTATCAGAAACCGACACCGAAACAGGAGGATTAGCCCCAATGTCAATAGTAATAGTGTCAGTATTAACACATCCATTAACATCAGTAGCTCTTACCCAAATAGTATCAGGAAAAACCGAAATAACATTTAAGCAACCTCCAGGTTGATTACAAATAGTAATTCCTTGGCCGGTTTGGGCCGTAGACCAAGAATAAGACGCATAAGGAGGCCCTTGGTTAGCTGTTAGCTGTAAGTTAAAACCAACTCCATCACAATATCTTTTGTTAGAGCCTAAGTTAACCACAGGTAAATTATTAACAACAAGATTAAAAGTATCAGAACCGAGGCATTGGTTAGAATCTACCACATTAATAATGTAACTACCTGTAGAAAAAACAGTTTGAGATTGAACATTCACACTGTTGTTCCAAGAGTAAGAAGCAAGCCCAAACCCAGCATCTAAGAAAACAGAATCACCCAAACAAATACTTTGGTCGGGCCCAAGTTGAATGTTAGGCAACGTATCGTTGGTAAGGGTTAAAGTATCAGAAGAAGCCGAACACCCATTGGCATCTGTAACAGTAACCCAATAACTATTGGCCGTTGAGATATTTACAGTATGTGTATCAGGAGCAAAGAAACTCCATTGGTAAGAAACAAAATTTGTACCTGGCGAAATAGCAATTTGGTCTCTCAAACAAATGGTAGTATCGTTCCCTAGAGAAACATTGGGCAATGTGTCAATAATAAGCACAATCGATTCAGTATTCACACAATTGTTAGAGTCTGTAACAACAACAGAATAAACACGCGCAGAGTCAACAGTAATAGATTGAGAAGTTGGCCCTACATTCCAAGCATAGCTCAACAAATTAGGCCCTGCATCAAAGGAGATAGAATCAAGCAAACAAATGGCAGTATCAGCCCCAAGGTTTACAAAAGGAATAGTATCTACCACCACTTTGTAAGTAGCATTGTTGTTACAGTTGTTAGAGTCGAAAACCAGAACATTGTAATTGTTGGTTGTGTTAACCGAAATACTTCTGTTAGGATTACCATTGCTCCATAAGTAAAGAGTAAGAGTAGAATCTTCAACCTGAATTTGAACATCAACACCATCACACACCCTAGAAGAATCATCGGTATTTACAATGGGCACAGAATCATGAGAAACTACAAAGTTGATTACCGGAGCAGATAAAATACTTAACACAACAGTATCGGCATTAACACATTTGTTAATATCGGTAACAGTAACCGAGTAAGTACCTGCCGAATCAGTAAGAATAGAAAATGAACTAGAGGAGTCGCTCCAAACGTAACCTTCGAAAGCTTGAGATACACTAAAAGTTAAAAATAGGCCTTCGCAAATAGAAGTATCATTACCTAAATTAGGAGTAGGCAAAGGATTGACTGCAACAAAAACAGAATCGTGGATAAAACAATTGTTAGAGTCAGTTTTGATAACAGAATAAAAAGCAGAATCGGTAGGTAAAGTTGAAAAAGAAACATTGGTAGTTGAGTCTCCCCACAAGTAAGAAAAATTACCATCGGGTCCTGCACGCAGGGTTAACGAATCGCCAATACAAATGCTTGTATCATTAAAAAACGGCATAGCGGGCGAAATGAAAATACCAAGAGATATAGAATCAGAAGCAATACAACCAAAAGAATCGGTTTTGGTAACCCAATAAGTACCAAAAGCATTGGCGGTAAAAGATGCCGCAGAAGAAGAATCTTGCCACACATAAGAAAAGGCAGAATCAGCACCGGCGTTAAAAGGAATGCCTGCAGAAAGCACAATTTCATCGTAATCGCAAATGGAAGTATCAGGCCCAAGTTGGAGGTAAGGAATGGTATCTACAAAAACAGAAAAAGAACAAGAAGCCGAATTACCATAAGCATCAGTAACAGAATAATATTCAGTATTAAATCCAATAGGAAAGGCATTACCCGACCCAAAACCCGAATCAAGAGCAAGAGTAGCCCCCGCACAATTATCAGAAAAAACAGGAAGAGAATAAACCAAAGAATCTAAACAAAAACCAATTGCGGTGTCATTAGGGCAAACAATGGTTGGAGCCTCATTATCAACAACAATTAAGTTAAATGAGCATGAGTTGAAATTGCCAGAAAAGTCTGTAACCGTCCAAGAAATTAAATGTGTATCAACAAGAAAAGTATCATTTAAAAATGACGTATTGTTAAAAGAATTGATGATGGAAGCAATACCACAATTATCATTAAAAATAGGCTGAGCCAAAGAATCAACCAAATGGCAAAAAGTTGAATCGTTGCTGAAAATTGTATCGGATGGGCAGGTGATGGTTGGGTTAATGGTATCTAAAATAAGAACACTGGTTTGACATGAATCAATATTTCCTGAAATATCTGAGACAAAAAACCAAATATTATAATTACCAGTATCAGTGCAGGATATTAGAGTGTCAGAAATCCAAATAGAATCAATAGCACAATTATCTGTAGAGTTATTATCAAATTGAGACGCGCTTATTACTACTACCCCTGAATCATTCAAATAACCTGTATCGACTTTGCAAATTGCATTAGGTCTTAATGTATCAAAAACTGTTACAATAGAGGTACAAGTATCTGCATTTCCTGCATTATCAAATACATATAGCTGAAAATTATCGGTTCCCAGATTTAAACAACTTAAGGTATCAGTTGAAACTACTAAAGTGTCAATTCCACAAGAATCTGCTGAACCATTGTTGATGTAATTCTGCGTTAAAACAAATTGCCCAGTTGAGTCTAAGTAAACTACAGTGTCTTTACATATAGCAACAGGAATGGTGTTTACAACCGATATAAAGAAAGTATCTGCATTTGTGCAGCTATATCTATCTGTTACTTTAAGATAGAATGAAGAATCTTGGGTTGGCTTAAAAAATATACTATCTGTATTTCCTAATGTCATTGAAGTATCACTTAAATAACTCCATTTATAGCTATAATTTTTTGAGCCATATTTAACAATTGCTCCATTTGAAATTGAATCAAGAAAACAAATTTCGGTATCACCTGGTATTGTGATTTCAGGGCATAAATCAATTTCAATAATACTTGGAAATAATGACCCGCAAACAAAAGTTTCCCATTCTCCTTCTGCAGCTCCACCTGAAGCATTAGAGAAAAGTGCTCCGCATTGACCTGAAGTTGGCACTCCATTCCAATTAGTGTATGAATTTGGTTTTTCATCTTGCCAAGAGAAGTTTCCTAAACCATCATCTGAATAGCCTATCCAAAGGTTTGTGGCTAAAGCCCCAATTTCATTCTCTAAATTATTTAAACCTGTATTAATTTCACTGTTTGCATTTACACCTTCAATAGATGCTAAGTTTCCGCCAACTGCCAATGCAGCATTAAGAGCATCAGTAAAAGAAAGGTTATTTGGGTTATAGAAATACATTGAACATCCTTCTGGAGCACAATCTGAGATTTCAATATAACCTGCATTTAGCAAGGTTTGCCTAATTGCTATTACATCGCATTGAAATTCTGTAGGTGTAACTTCTCCTAAATCAACAATAAGAGTATCAGAATTTGTGCAAGAGTTTGCGTCGGTTACAGAAATGGTAAATACAGTATCTGAGGTTGGTTGAAATGCCAATGTATCTTCTGTGGTTCCATTAGACCATAAATAAGTACCGCCTCCAAAGGTTCTAAGAACAACACTTTCGCCTTCGCAAATTGAAACATCGTTAAGCCTAAGGTTTGGAATTGTATCATTTAGCAACAAAAAAGTATCTGTAAAAAAGCAACCAGTAGTAGGGTTGGTTAAGGTTCCCCAATATTTATCCGGAGTTTTTATTATTCGTGTTTGATTTGAAGCTGTATTGTCCCATAAATAAGAAAACCCTGAAACGCCAAAGTCTAATGTCAAACTATCGTTCGAACAAATGGTATCGGAAATACCAAATGAGAAAAATGGAATAGTATCAATGGTAAAAAGAACTAAAGCTGTATCTATACAAACTCCTCCATCGTCAACTTCTGCATAAATACTATCAAGATTTTGTGCTTGATAATTATTAGGATTTCCTATGGCATTATAAGTTTTGTCGAGCCAATTGATAGTATGGCCTAAACCTAGATTAATATTGGAGTTTAGTGAAGTTAAATCGAGGGTATAATATCCTAAAGTAGCTGAGTCTTCGCAAAAAGTTAAGTTTTGTGATACGGCTGGAGGAGAAGAATATAAAATTATTTGTGAAGAATCTATATTGGTGCAACCTTGTTGGGTAACTTCATATTTAACGAATATGGTATCTACTCCAACTATAGAGGGGTCAAATGTGCCGAGTGCCGTATCTGTAATTCCAATTCCAGACCAAGCTCCACTATCAGGTGAAGAAGTTAGGTTAAAAGAGTTTGCAGAAATACACAAACTTGTATCGGCAGTAATAGCTATTACAGGGAAAACTTGCACCAAAGCGGTGTCTAAAGATGTACATCTGTTTGTGGAAGTTGTATCTGTAAAGGTTAAAATAACCGTATCAATTCCTCCACCAGATAATCGGCCTACATAATAACCTGAATCCGCATTGAAAATTCCGTTTCCAGTAAATTTCCCAAATCCATTTCCCGAAATAACATTAAAGGGAATTCTAGTAGTATCATCTTGAATACACAAGGAAGTGTCTATGATTAAACCACTTCCAAAATTAATTTTGGCATTGGGTCGCACATCCAAACCTGTTAAAACAAGGGTGTCATTACTTGAGCACCCATTGCCATCGGTTATGGTTACTGCATAACTGCCAATGGTGTCAATTACCAAAGTTTGGTTAGTAGAATTATCATTCCACAAATATGTAAAGCCAGCACCTGCATCTAATGTGGTTTGGTCGAATTCACAGATGGTGGTATCATTTCCAATAAAAACATTTGGAACAGTATCTACAACAATATTTTTATATGCAGTGTCTTTACAACCAAGGTTATCAGTTACTACTAATGTTACAACGTAGTTTCCAGCATTGCCATAAAAGTGAGTTGTATTGGTATCGGTACTTGAGGTATTGTCTCCAAAGTCCCAATCCCAATTTGTAATTTGAGCGTAGGTAGTGCTTGTATTTGCACAAGTATCTGTTATTCCAGTTAAATCGGTCGTGTCTCCTAAACAAACTTGAGTTGAACTGATGGTAAAATCTGCCTTTACCGAATATGAAAAATTGGAGTAAACCACATCTTGTTGAGAATAATTATAAAATCCAAATTTTCCTGGCTCATAACAACCTTGAATATCAAAAATTGTATCATTATTAATTACTATTCTAATGGTATTGCTTGTGTAGGTTAGAGAGAAATCATAATCAGTTTGCGCTACCCATCCTATGGTATTACCGTAATCTGTGTCCAAAATTTCGAAAACTCCAGGCGTATTTTGGTGACCCCAAAAGTAAGGTCTGAATGTATTGGCGTTGTTCCAATCAAATACACCTTCTACTTTTGCCAAAGCAAAACCTTCTTGCCCATTGTTGCCTACTAAGTTTTGTGTTTGCTGCTTCCAATCGAACAGATAAAAATTTGATGAATCTGTATTTGGCGAAATTGGGTCTTTATATCCAAAAACAAATCCTACCCAATCATTATCTCCTACATCGTTAACCCTAATTGTGCCGTTAATAATTACATTGATGAAGGTATCTTGGCTTGTGAAAAATGTAGGGTCTCCATTAACAGACTGTGTAACTGAGTTTCCTGCAGCATTTACACTCCAGTTTCCGTTTGCAATTCGAGCCTGTTGTTGCCAAGTGTTAAAATCAATATTAGCACCACACTGAGCTTTTGTGTTTTTTACAATGGCAAAAAAGAACACTGAAAAAATGAGGAAAAGTCCAATTTTATATTTTGCCATTTAAGCTTTTAAAAATCTAATTTAGTGAAATAATGATTGCAATCTAAAATCAAAAATTTTTGCAATCCGGCAAATATAATCGAATCTAAAAAAAAGAGACTAACGTAACAACATAACCACACCTACTTGGTCGTAAATACCGCCGGCAGGATCAAGATCAGAAGCGAACCTAATTTAAATTGTGTAAGCCCCTATAGGAGAGTGTTCTCCGTTAAAAGTTCCATCCCACGAAACATCAGGAGAAGAAGCCTGGAAGACAGGTTCCCCAAATCTGTTAAAAATTTGCAGTTCGAAGAAAGTGAAATTTTGGTCAGAGAACACCCTATAAAAATCATTTTCACCATCACCATTAGGCGAGAAAGAGTTAGGCATATAAATGTTAGAACAATCCTCGTAAAAAAGGTTTATGTTGTCTAAGAAAGATCC
>JGI20154J14316_10000027_pt1 | contig 98508 bp, 94 predicted proteins | sample COG_04_FD_14316 | JGI IMG/M metagenome (IMG submission 14316)
TTGTTGTTCATGTTGGTATAATTTACCGATGACAAATCAAAAGCTTTTTGAGCCTGAATACTTAACAATGAAAATAATGTGATTGTAACAATAACAACCGGTTGTTTAAATTTCAATAACATAACTGATTAATTGATAAGCTAATATATGAAATTTATACTGTTGTGGTGATGAAAAACAAAAAACCCCTCACATCTGTGAAGGGTTTTGTGGTCCCACCTGGACTCGAACCAGGGACCACTTGATTATGAGTCAAGTGCTCTAACCAACTGAGCTATAGGACCTGTAATAGGGTGCAATATTAATACATTTTTTTAATACTAGAAAAAGAATGCTCTTGTTTATTCTATGCGTTTTGGCATAGTTCAATTAACACTCCGTTGGTTGTTTTTGGGTTTAAAAACACAATCATTTTATGATCTGCCCCTTTTTTTGGGGTTTCTGAAATAAACTCAAAGCCTTCTTTTTTTAATCTTTTGATTTCCTCTTCAAGGCTGTCTACATGAAAAGCAAGGTGATGAACACCTTCTTTTCTTTTCTCAATAAACTTTGCTATAAGCCCTCTTTCATCTGTTGTCTGTAGTAGCTCTATTTTTTGTTCTCCAATTTTAAAAAAAGATGTAATCACTGATTCGGACTCTACAAATTCTGTTTTATAGTGTTGTTTGCCTAAGAGTTTTGCAAAAAGCTTATTTGACGAATCAATGTCTTTAACAGCAATTCCCAGGTGTTCTACTTTGTTAATCATCCTACTAAATTAAATTAAAAAAATTTGTTTTAATTATTTCATGTTGTAAATGTTTATTTTTACCAAATGGAAAGTAACAGACAAAAAAAAATTTCTAAAATTCTTCAACAAGACCTTGCAGATATTCTTCAAGGTGCTGCTAGAAAAGGTGGCTTAAAAGGAGTTATCATTTCAGTCTCCAAAGTTTCTGTGACTACAGACCTTTCTATAGCAAAAGTACATTTAAGTGTTTTTCCTTCAGCTAAAGGCGAGGAAATTCTTGCTGGCATTAAAACAAATACTCCTTTAATTAAACACGAAGTTTCTCAAAGAACGAAACACCAGTTAAGAAGGACTCCAAATTTTATGTTTTTTATAGACGATTCTTTAGATTATATAGAAAAAATTGACCAATCACTAAAAGGAGTTGACAACCCTATTAATCCATCAAAATAAGTAACCCTTGAATTTTTCTTATTATATAGCTAAACGATATCTCTTCTCAAAGAGCTCTAACAATGCTGTAAATTTTATGTCTAAACTAGCAGGGCTTGGTGTTGTTGTAGGGGCTGCTGCGCTTTTTATTGTTCTGTGCGGTTTTAATGGGCTTAAGGATTATAGCCTTGCTTTCACCTCTTTTGTAGACCCTGATCTAAAACTAATTCCTGCAAAATCCAAAACGTTTGTTATTAGCGACTCTTTGTTAAAAGACGTTTTGCTGCTAGACAACTTTTTAAGCTATTCCAAAACCGTAGAAGAAAGTGTTTTTCTATCCACCAATATAAGTGGTGATATTGTTTCTGCAAAAGGGGTTTCAGAGTTTTTTCCTTCAAAAACTATAGACTCAATTTTATACGATGGAGAATGGGTTTCTGGGCCAAATCAAATTGTTTCTGGCTGGGGAATTGCAAATAAGCTTTCATTTGGGGTTTATGATTACTCTAAGAGCATAGCGCTATATGCTCCAAAGCCTGGTAAAAAACAAATCCTGTCTGTTGATGGGTCTTTTTCAAAACTAGACGTTGTAAATGTTGGGTTATTTGAAATTAATGAGGCCTTAGATTTTTCGCTTATATATACAAGCATTGCTGATTTACAACAACTACTAGGGTATAGCGAAAATCAAATAAGCTCGGTGGAGTTTATGTTAAAAGACCCTTTAAAGGCTAAAGAATCTGCAAAATTATTAAGCTCTAAGCTTGGTTCTGGCTTTAAAATAAAGACAAAAGAGCAGTTAAACGACTCTTTATACAAAATGCTAAACACTGAGGAAGTTGCCGTTTATCTAGTTTTTACACTAGTTCTAATAATAGCTCTTTTTAATTTGATTAGCTCAATAATAATTATGGTTTTAGAAAAAAGAAATAATCTTAAAACTCTATATAACTCTGGTGCTACACATCATGATATTAAAAAAATATTTTACTACCAAGGGCTAATTATTACTTTTCTAGGTGGGATTGTGGGGCTCTTTCTTGGTTTTGTTTTAATGCTAGCGCAACAAAACTTTTCTATTTTTATGATAACGCCATCGCTTGCCTATCCAGTAAGTGTAGAGTTTTCTACTTTCTTAATTGTTAGTCTTACAATACTGATTCTTGGGGCTACCGCTTCTAAGATTTCTTCAAGCGTAGTAACCAAAGAGCTTGTTGGCAAGGCTTAAGCAAACTCATAAGTGTTAAACTTTTCATAGATTTCTTCCAAAGTTGCAAAAACGTCAACAGAATCATCGCTTGTAACAAGTTTTTGTCTAAAAGGCTTAAAGTCTTGTATACCTTTAAAATAGTTGGTGTAATGTCTTCTTGTTTCAAAAACTCCTAACCTTTCGCCTTTCCAGGCTATAGACATTTCAAGGTGTTTTTTTGCTGCTGTAACTCTTTCTTTAATGGATACTGGCGGCAAATGTTCACCTGTTTTAAAAAAATGCTTTACTTGGTTAAAAAACCATGGATTACCAATGCTTGCTCTGCCTATCATCGCCCCGTCTAAACCATAATGATCTCTTATAAGCATTGCTCTTTCTGGCGTGTTTATATCTCCGTTGGCAAATACCGGAATGTGCATTCTTTGGTTGTTTTTAACTTTTTCTATCTCAGTCCAGTCTGCCTCTCCTTTATACATTTGAGCTCTCGTTCTTCCGTGAATTGAAATTGCCTTACACCCAACATCCTGAAGTCTTTCAGCCGCTTCAACAATTTTTATACTGTTTTCATCCCATCCAAGCCTTGTTTTTACAGTTATGGGAAGGTGAGTTCTTTTAACCATCTCCCTAGTGAGGCTTTCCATAAGATCAAGGTCTTTTAGTATTCCTGCGCCAGCGCCTTTTGAAACTACCTTTTTAACTGGGCAGCCAAAATTAATATCAATAATATCTGGGTTTGATTTCTCTACAATTTCAACCGACCTAAGCATAGAATCTAAGTTAGCTCCAAAAATCTGTATCCCAACCGGTCTTTCTTTTTCGTAAATATCTAGCTTCATTGTGCTTTTTACAGCATCACGAATAAGTCCTTCACTGGAGATAAACTCAGTGTATACCACGTCTGCACCATTTTCTTTGCACAACGCTCGAAAAGGAGGGTCACTGACATCTTCCATTGGCGCTAGCAGCAAAGGAAATTCTGGTAATTCTATATCCCCAATTTTGACCATTTAAACAATCTTTATGTTAATTTGATTACAAATATACTGAACAATCTATAATATAATTTTTGTCGTTATTCTACCTTCTATAATGGTTAATTTTTATGTACTTTTGTGCCTTGCATCAAATTGCATTGACTTTAATGGAAAACATTAGAAACTTTTGTATTATAGCCCATATTGATCACGGAAAAAGTACTCTTGCTGACAGATTGTTAGAGTTCACTGGGTCTGTTTCGGATAGAGAAAAACAAGACCAGTTACTAGACAGTATGGATCTTGAAAGAGAAAGGGGAATCACTATAAAGTCTCATGCTGTGCAGATGAATTACCAAAAAGATGGAGTTGATTATGTTTTGAACCTTATTGACACACCTGGTCATGTAGATTTTTCTTACGAAGTTTCAAGATCAATAGCTGCGTGTGAAGGCGCGCTTTTAATAGTTGATGCGGCGCAAAGCATTCAGGCGCAAACTATATCAAATTTATATTTAGCGCTTGAAAATGATTTAGAGATAATTCCTGTTTTAAACAAAGTCGACTTGCCTAGCGCAAACCCTGAAGAAGTTACAGACGATATTGTTGACTTACTTGGTTGTAAAGCAGAGGATGTTATTCCTGCTAGTGCAAAAACCGGTCTTGGAATAGAAGATATTATAAACGCTATTATCAGTGTTGTTCCCGCCCCTAAAGGAAGTTGTGACGAGCCTTTGCAGGCTTTAATTTTTGACTCGGTTTACAACCCGTTTAGAGGAGTGGAAACATATTTTAGAGTAATTAATGGAAGTATTAAAAAGAACCAGCAAATTAAGTTTATAGCTACCGGAAAAACATATGGAGCTGATGAGGTCGGAACACTAAACTTAAAGCAAAGCCCAAAGCCTGAAATTTTTGCTGGAGATGTGGGTTATCTTATAACAGGGATCAAAGAGGCAAAAGAAGTGAAGGTTGGTGATACGATTACTGACTCTAAAAACCCTACTTTAAATGCTGTTGAGGGGTTTGAAGATGTTAAGCCAATGGTTTTTGCCGGAATTTATCCGGTGGACACTGAGGACTATGAAGAGCTTAGAAACTCAATGGAAAAACTTCAGTTAAATGACGCTTCTTTAGTTTTTATACCTGAGAGCTCTGCTGCTTTAGGTTTTGGTTTTAGATGTGGTTTTTTAGGAATGCTACACATGGAAATTATTCAAGAGCGCCTAGAAAGAGAATTTGGAATGACTGTAATAACCACGGTTCCAAACGTTTCATACTTGGCTTACACAAGAAAAAACACAGATTTACCCGTAACAGTAAACAACCCTTCTGATCTTCCGGACCCTTCTACTCTTGACAGGGTTGAAGAGCCTTTTATTAAGGCAACAATTATCACAAAATCAGATTATGTTGGAAACGTAATGTCTCTTTGTATAGACAAAAGAGGGTTAATAAAGAATCAAACTTATTTAACAACACAAAGGGTTGAGCTAACTTTTGATATGCCGCTAGCGGAGATTGTTTTTGATTTTTACGACAGACTTAAAACTGTTTCGAGAGGATATGCTTCTTTTGACTATTCTCCAATAGGAATGCAAACGTCAAAACTTGTTAGGGTTGATATTTTGTTGAATTCACAGCCTGTTGATGCGCTTTCTGCATTAATACATGCAAGTAGTGCTCACACGATTGGTAAAAAAATGTGTGAAAAACTAAAAGAACTTATTCCTCGCCAACAGTTTGATGTGCCTATTCAGGCTGCAATTGGTGCAAAAATAATTTCAAGAGAGACAATAAAAGCTCTTCGAAAGGATGTAACTGCAAAATGTTATGGTGGTGATATCTCTAGAAAAAGAAAGCTCTTAGAAAAACAAAAGAAAGGAAAAAAACGTATGCGTCAAGTTGGAAATGTGGAAATCCCTCAAGAAGCTTTCATGGCTGTTTTAAAGCTAAACGACTAGTCTTTCATTGTAAGCCTCAATACCGAACATGCTGATTTTTCAGTAAACTTATCTTTTCCAGTTCCAAACAAAACACTTATCCAGTTGTCTTTTTGAGGTGTTCCTAAAATAAGAAGGTCGTATCCAGCAGACTGGCTGGAAATTGTTTCGATAGAGTCGTTGTTTTTTAATATTTGCACCTCGCTCTTCGTTTTAATTTTTGAAATAAGTTTTTGAGATTTTTTTCTTATCGCGGTGGTTTCTTCATCGGAAGTTTGGTCTGACACCACATGTAAAAGCGTAAGCTCTGCCCCATAAAAAGCACAAATTCTCTCTGCTACTGCTAAAAAGTTTTTATCTTTTCTTCCTGGCCTTAAAGCTAAAAGAACCTTGCTAATGTATCTTACGCCATTGTCTTTAAATAGCGCAAAATCAGACTTAATGTTTGTAAGTAGCCACCCGATTGGATTACTAACAAGTATTCCGCTGTGAGCTCTTCCGTTCCATCCCATTACAAGCCAGTCACAATTGGTTTGGCTTCCTAGTTGGTCGATTGTGTCTGAAAGCTCGTGAGTTACCACAGCCTCAAAATCAACATTTATGTTCTTACTTTTAGAAAGGCCCGAAATTCTTCTCTCTAAGGAAATAATTTTTGGGTCATCTTTCATGAAGGCGTCTAAAAAAGTTTGATTTGGAACTTCGGTAATGTTGACCGCCTGAATCGTGTCTTTTTTATTTATTGCCGATGCCATTTCTACTAACATTTCTGCGGATTGTTCGTTGCCTAAAAGGGGTACAACCACCCCTGCATCTGGGTTAAGGGAACCGTCTAGGTTTTTGTCAACCTCTTCAGTTCTTTTTGTCTCTATTTCTTCTTGTTTTTTCTTAGTGTAAAATAGATAAAGAGCTGGCCTGTGTCCATATTTTTTCAAAACACCTGTTCTTGTAACTTCTTTGTTTGAAAAAGCGTAAATTACAGCTCCCAGCAAGAATATCGCGCCGATTGCAAGAAAAGGAACAAGCCCTAAATAAAAAAGAAGCAAAAAACCTGTTATTATCCCAAAAATCTGAATCCACGGATAAAGTGGAGATTTATATTTTGGTTTATACCACTGCGCAGAGGTTTCTCTTAGAATGATAACAGACATGTTTACAGAAATAAACATCATAACCTTAAAGGCGCTGGCAAGTTTTGCGATTTTGACAACGTCTAGAAAAACAATAACAAGCATCATTCCAACGCATGTGATGGCAATAGTTATAACTGGGGTTTTAAATTTTTCGCTGACCCTACTCATAAATTCAGGCAAAAGGCTGTCTCTTGACATAGCAAAAGGAAAGCGAGAAGCGGCCAAAACTCCAGCGTTAGCTGTGGAGATAAGAGTGATAACTCCAACTACGGCCGCAATGATTCCAACAGTGTATCCTCCAAGCTTGTCAGCAAGTGTAAATATTGGTTTAATGTCTGTGGCTAGCTCTGAAACAGGAATATTAGACACCAGAACAAAAGAGACAACCACATATATAGCTGTAATTAGCACTAGTGAGGCTAGCATGGATAGTGGAAGGTTTTTAGATGGGTTTTTTATTTCTTCCGCAATAGCTGCTACTTTGGTTACTCCAGAATAAGAAATGTAAACAAATGCAATTGTGTACAACAAGCCTTTGTCACCTTCGGTTAAAAACGGAGTTAAAAAATCTGGGTTAATATTTTGCAAACCAAAAAATGAAAGGCCAATTAAAAAGAGAACGCTAATGGTAACAATATAAAGCTGAACTTTTCCAACTTTTTTTGCGCCTGTAATGTTTAAAACAAAAATAAACGCCAAAAAAACAAGGGCTATGTACTTAATGTAGCTCTCATCAAGATCTATCAAAACCAACATGTAGGCCCCAAAACCGACAAGGGCAAAAGAACTTTTTAACAGCATTGAAAGCCATAGTCCTAGGCCAGAAATAGTTCCAAAGAGCGGGCCAAAAGCTCTTTCAATATATACATAAGTGCCCCCAGAGGAAGGCATGGCTGTTGCTAATTCTGACTTTGAAAGCGCGGCTGGCAAAATACAAAAGGCAGCAATTAGATAAGCAAGCCAAACGGAAGGGCCTGTCTGTGCAGCCGCTAGACCTGGCAAAACAAATATGCCGCTTCCCAGCATTCCGCCTAAGCTAATTGCTATGACAGAGGACAACGATAAGCTTCTTTCTAACTTCTTCAAAATATTGTTTTATATTTATAAAAATAGTAAATAATCTTGTTAAATGAATCTATATCCTATTAATGCTGGAAATTTTAAATTAGACGGAGGGGCGATGTTTGGGGCTGTTCCTAAAGCAATATGGAACAAAACAAACCCTGCTGATCAAAATAACTTGATTGATATTTCTGCCAGATGCCTTTTAATTGAAGATGCTAAAAGACTTGTTCTTATAGACACAGGAATGGGCAACAAACAAAGCGAAAAGTTTTTTAGTTACTACTCTTTGTGGGGAGAGGGTAATTTAGAGAGCTCTATTAATAATGCAGGGTTTTCTTTGGACGATGTTACCGATATTTTTTTTACTCACCTGCACTTTGACCATTGTGGTGGGGCAATTAAAAAAAGTTTTTCTGGGCTTGGGTTCGAGCCTATGTTTAGAAACGCCGTTTATTGGACGAATAAAAAACACTGGGATTGGGCGGTTAAACCAAACAAAAGAGAGGTGGCTTCTTTTCTAAAGGAAAACCTTTTGCCTATTGAACAAACCGGGCGTTTAAACTTTCTTTCAAATAGCGGCGGTCAGTTTTCGTTTGCTTCTGAGTTTGGGTTTGATGTGTTTTATGCAGATGGTCACACAGAAAAGCAAATGCTTCCCATAATTACTTATAAAGGTCAGAAAATTGCTTTTGCGGCTGACCTTATTCCTACAGCAGGGCATATTCCGCTTCCGTATGTGATGGGTTATGACGTAAGGCCTTTAACGACACTAAAAGAAAAGGAAGTGTTTTTAAATTACGCGGTAGAGAATAATGTGCTTTTATTTCTTGAACACGACAGTCTTAACGAAATTGTTTCTTTAAAAAACACCGAAAAAGGTGTTCGTATTAATAAAATTTTAAAATGTAATGAAGTTTTTTAAATCTCTTTTTTTGACCTTGCTTATTTTTTCCTGCTCCAACAAAGAAAAAGGTCGTTGGCAACAACACGTTTCTTACAAGATGGTCATTGATGTTGACGCTGAGAGTAGAAGTTATATAGGTACACAAGAGCTTGTGTACTCTAACAATTCTCCCGACACAATATCTAGGGTTTTTTATCATTTATATTTTAACGCATTTAAGCCTGGTAGCGAAATGCAGGTGAGGGCTTCCGAAATAAACGATGACGACAGAAGTATTTCAAAAAAAATACTTTCCTTAGACCGTAAAGATTATGGAGATGTTCGTGTTTTGGAGCTTTTGCAAGATGGAGCTGTCCTTGATATTATAAACCAAGAAACTATTTTAGAGGCTGGTCTTAAAAACCCTCTTTTGCCTGGTGAAAAAACAACTCTAAGTATGCGTTTTGAAGTTAACGTTCCTCAACAGATCAGAAGATCTGGAAAAGATAGCGAAGATGGTGTTGCTTTTTCCATGGCTCAGTGGTATCCAAAATTATGTGAATATGACAGCCAGGGTTGGCACGCTAATGCATATATCGGCCGTGAATTCTTTGGGGTTTGGGGTGATTTTGATGTTACAATTAATATTGACAAAAACTATACGGTTGCTGGATCAGGCTATTTACAAAACCCTGAAGAGGTTGGTCATGGTTATGCCGAGCTTAAAAAACCTTACGATTCGGATAAAATTTCTTGGCGTTTTTTAGCGCCCAATGTGCATGATTTCAGCTGGGCTGCAGACACAGAGTATGTTCACGATGTTGTAGATGTTCCTGGTGGGCCTAAAATGCATTTCTTTTATAAAGAAGATGATAAGTATTCTAAAAACTGGAAGATTGTTCAGCCTTACTCAGTACTCTTTATGCAATATTTTATAGAAAAGATTGGTCCTTACCCTTATAAACAATACTCCGTTATTCTTGCCGGAGATGGCGGAATGGAGTATGCGATGTGTACTTTTATAGGTGGGGTTCGTAATTTTGAGAGTCTTGCTGGGGTTATCTCTCACGAGATTGCTCACACTTGGTTTCAGTTTTTACTTGCCACAAACGAGTCTAAGCACGCTTGGATGGACGAGGGTTTTACTAGTTATATAAGCGATCACGCAGAAAATGAAATTTTAGAAAAAGGTTTAGATTTTGCAAATCGACGTGCTTATGTCGATTATTTTAAAGTTGTTCGTTCTGGATTGGAGGAACCCTTAACCACGCACGCAGATCGTTTTTCAAGTAGCCGAAATTATGGTATGGCTTCTTACGACAAGGGGTCTATCTTTTTGTCACAGCTTGGTTATATTATCGGCGAAGAGGCGCTATCGAAAGTTTTGAAAAAATATTATTCTAAATACGTTTTTACCCATCCTGACCCTGAAGACTTTATTAGGGTCGCAGAAAAGGTAAGTGAACAGGAGCTTGATTGGTATTTAATGGATTGGGGGCAAACCACAAAAACAATCGACTACGCTATAAAAAGTGTTAAGAAAACTAACACTGAAGGGTGTGATTCTGTTACTATTTTGATGAATAGAAAAGGAGAAATGGCTATTCCTAACGATGTGGAGGTTGAGTTTGTGAGCGGTATAGTTAAAGAGTATCATATTCCTCTGCTGATGAGTCGCGGACACAAACCATTAGATAGCGGTGTGGTTCTTCTGGAGCCTTGGAGCTGGGCTAAGAAAAACTATAGTTTTAATATTTGTGTTGATGATGACGTTGTTGTGGGGATTACTATCGACCCTCTAAACAAGAGTGCGGATGTAGACCAAACAAACAACTCTATTTAGGTTTTTTATTTATACCTTTAACGGTCATATAAATCTTTGGTCTATGCAACAGTTTGAACGGCTAAAATCAAAAAAAGAGATAAGCTTTGTTTTTGACAAAGGTGCAGGGGTTTCTTCTTTTCCAATAAAGCTTTTTTTTATTAAAAACTCGCTTAAAAAAAGGTCAAATGTTGCTTTTACTGTTGGTAAAAAAAGTCTAAACAAGGCTGTAGACAGAAACAAAACAAAACGCTTAATGAGAGAGGTTTTTAGGCTTAATTGCCTGAAAGACGGGGTGTTTTTGGGCCACTCTTTAGTGTTTGTTTATTTAGGAAAAGAGGTTGTTCCTTTTGATTCTATAAAAAAAGGTTTTTTAGGGGTTGTTGAAAAGTTTGCGGCTAAAAAAATATAATATTTTGAGGTTAATTTATCTGTTCTTATTGTTTGTTTTGGTGGGGTTCTCTCAAGAAAACACTCACACTGTCTATTTTGACACTGACCTTTCTAAAGTTACCAATATTGAGGAAAACAGGCTTCTTTCTTTTATTGCTTCGCTTAGCGAAAAAAACGTTTTGAGTATTGAAATTTTTGGTTTTTGTGATGATCTTGGGGCCAGCTCATACAACCTTTCTTTGTCACAAAGAAGGGCTGAAGAAATAAAAAAAATTCTATTGTCTAACCTAATCGAACAAGAAAAAATCACAAACGTTGACGGTAAAGGTGAGCTTCTTTTTAAAACTGTTAGCGCCTCAAACCCTGATAGAATTAGAGCTCTGAACAGAAAGGTTGAACTTTTTGTTTCTTTTAAAGAGTTGGATGTGAGCGAAGAAGAGGTTGTGCTTGTAAAAGGGAGTTCTTTAGTCATAGAAAACTTGCTGTTTTTAACCGGGTATTCTTATTTAACCCCTAGCTCTAAAAAAAGCTTAGATGTGGCTTTTGATAAAGTAAAAGACTTACCTTTTTCTTTTGTAATTCAAGGGCATGTGTGTTGCACTTCTGGTCAAAAAGATGCTATAGATCGTGCAACAAAAAAAAGAAACCTCTCTGTCGTTCGGGCTAAATTTGTTTACGATTATTTTTTGGGAAAAGGGATTGACTCAAAAAGGATGTCTTTTGAAGGGTTGGGGCATCGTTTTCCTTTAGGCGGAAGGCCTGAAAACGACAGAAGAGTGGAGATTTTAATAGAATCAGATTTTTAAGATCATTTTTACGTGTGGTATGTTGTCTTCAAGATATTCTTCTCCTTTCTTTTCAAAACCAAGCTCTGAATAAAACTTCAACAAATACTTTTGAGCTGAAAGCTCTATTTTTTCTTCTTTCGGATCTTCTTTTAGCTTTTCTATAGATCTTCTCATTATTATTCTTCCATAATCTTTGTTTCTATATTCTTTTTTTACCAAAACTCTTCCTATACTAGAGTTTTTAAAAAAATCTCCTTTTCTAAAAATTCTTGTATATGCTATTATTTTGTTGTTTTCTTCCCCTACAAGATGTAAAGCTTTTTCGTCTTTATTATCAAGGTCTTGATAAGCGCATTTTTGTTCAACGACAAAAACCTCTAGCCTTAGTTTTAATATTTCGTATAGTCTTTCTTGACCTAAATCTTGATATTTAAATACGGTTATTTTCAAGTCTATTTGTTTATTTTTTCAACCCTTATTTGGTGCCTTCCACCTTCAAAAGGTGTTTGTATAAAGGTTTCTATCATTTCAAAAGCTTCTTTTATCGTAACATATCTTGCAGGTAAACTAAGTATATTTGCGTCGTTATGTTCTCTTGCTAATTTACATATCTCATTATTCCAACATAACGCTGATCTTATTCCTTTATGCTTATTAGCGCTCATTGAAGCTCCGTTACCGCTTCCACAAATAATTATTCCAAAATCTGACTGGCCGGTAGCAACATCTTCTGCCACGGGGTGTATAAAATCAGGGTAGTCCACACTTTCTTCTTTGTTTGTTCCGTGGTTTTTTATTTTAAATTTTTTTTTCTCTAGGTATTCTGTTATTTTAAATTTATGTTTTGTTCCTGCGTGGTCGTTACCTATTGATACTTTCATTTTGTTTGTTTTGTGTTAATATCTAAATATAATTATTAATAACTAACATTGTTTTTACTTTTGTTTTTTTCTCTTAACAAATGCTTTATTAAAAACAAATTAAATTATTTTTATTTCTATACATTATATTAACCTTAAGTTGTGGTTTGTTAACTATATTATTCTTCTTTTATTATTAAGAAATGTTCTTTTTTGTTTTATTTAGATGTTTGTTTATAATTATACTAAAAGACTCTATTTAAATATCTTACATATTTATATGTTGTTTATATAGTATTAATAAATTTTTAATAACTCTAATTCAAAGTTTTTTAAAAAAAGTTTTAATATATATTAACAAGCTATAATAAGCATCATTTATTATTTAAATTATAAAAAGAAAATAGTATTATGTATATAATTGTTTATAAGTCATCATTTAAATTAGTAAGAAGTATATTAGAGATATAATAAAACAATTTTGAGAAGAAGAAAAAATAAAATAGAAAGAAAAGAAAAGAATACAAATAAATTTGTTGGTACTTTAGATGTTTCGGTTCGTGGTGTTGCTGTTGTTGTTTGCGAAAGTTTAGAAGAAAAGATTCATTTAGAAAACATAGGTCAATATTTACATAACGATCTTGTTGAAGTATATGTTTTTTCTAGAAGAAAGAAAAACAAGTATTATGGTGAAATAACGAACTTATTGAAAAGAGAAAAAAAAGAATACGTTGGAAAAATTGAAATCAGCGATAAATTTTCATTTGTTATTGTAGATAATAAAAGGATTCATGTAGATATATTTGTTCCTATTTCAATGATTAATAAAGCAAAAGATAGAGACAAGGTTCTTGTTGAGATAACTGAATGGAAAAAAAACAGTCAATCACCAAATGGTATTATAAAAAAAGTATTAGGTATTGAAGGAGAACATAATACTGAAATTCACTCTATTCTTGCAGAGTATGGACTTCCTTATGATTTTGAAAAAGAAATTAAAGAGTATGCAAACAATATAGATACTAGCATAAATAATAAAGAAGTATTTAAGCGTAGAGATTTTAGAAATGAATTAACTTTTACTATTGACCCAGTAGATGCTAAAGATTTTGATGATGCTATTTCGTTTAAAAAGTTATCTAATAATTCTTATGAAATAGGAGTTCATATAGCTGATGTTTCTCATTATCTAAAACCAAATACTATTTTAGACAAAGAAGCTTTTAATAGAGCTACGTCTGTATATTTAGTAGATAGAGTGGTACCTATGTTACCAGAAATTCTCTCAAACAAAGCGTGTTCTTTAAGGCCTAACGAAGAAAAATATACTTTTTCAGCAGTATTTACTATTGATAATAATAAAGTTATAAATGAATGGTTTGGAAAAACAATAATTAATAGCAACTACAGGTTTAGTTACGAAGAAGCACAAGAGATTATAGAAACAAAAAATATTATAATAAGAAAAGAAGTTTCTTTAAACGGCATAGAATATTCAGTTTCTAGTAAAGTAAAAGAGGCGGTGTTAAAACTCAATGATATTGCTATTTTTATGAGAAAAGAGAGAATGAAAAGTGGAGCGATTTCTTTTGATAAAAAAGAAGTAAGGTTTAATATTAATAAACAAAACGAGCCTATTGGAGTTTATGTAAAAGAGTCTAAAGAATCCAATAAACTTGTCGAAGAATTCATGTTACTAGCCAACCGAAAAGTATCGGAGTATGTAGGAAAAAAAATTAAAAAAAACCTATTTATATATAGAGTTCATGATCTTCCAGACGAGAGCAAAATTAAAGCACTAAAAGAAGTTTCTAAATCTCTTGGTTATAATTTAGATATTAGTTCTAGAAAAAAAATGTCAGAATCGTTAAACAAAATATTAAAACAAGTAAAAGGTAAAAAAGAACAAAGCCTTATAGAGTCCTTAGCAATTAGATCTATGAGTAAAGCAGAGTATACAACAAAAAACATTGGTCATTACGGTCTTTCTTTTGAATATTATAGCCATTTTACTTCTCCTATAAGAAGATATCCAGATGTTATCGTACATCGTCTCTTAGAAAAGTATATAAACAAAGAAAACCCATTAGGACACGAAGCATACAACTCCGCTTGCGACCACTGTACTCAAAGAGAAATATTAGCAACAAAAGCTGAAAGAGACTCTATAAAGTTTATGCAGATAAAATTCATGCAAGACAAAACAAATAAAAAATTTAATGGAATAATTTCAGGTATAACAGATTGGGGTATTTTTGTAGAAATTGTAGAAAATAAATGTGAAGGAATGATACCTGTTAGAGATCTTAAAGGAGATTATTATATATACAATAAAGATGATCACAGCCTGATAGGAAAAAAAAACAAAATAAAATATCAACTCGGAGATGCTATTCAAGTACAAGTTAAGCACGCAGATTTGATTAAAAAGCAATTAGACTTTATCTTAGCAGAATAAAAAAAAACATTAACATGAAAAAAACTCTTTTTTTACTATTTTTTATAACGTTTATTTTCTCTTTTTCTCAGAACGAAATTAAAAGAGAATTGGGAGATTTCTATAAAATTCAAACATATGATTTATTAAAAGTTAATTTAATAAAATCAGATAAAAACCATGTAATTATTAGTGGACAACACCCTAACTATGTTGTTGTTAAAAACAAAAACGGAGAGTTAAAAATACGTATGGGTGTAGAAAAAAGATTAAGCGGCTCAGAAACTAAAGTAGATCTCTATTATAAAAATATTTATAGAATTGAAGCTAAAGAGGGTTCTTTTGTTTTTTCTAAAGACACGATTGTAGAACCCTCATTATTTTTAAAATCTGAAAGTGGGGCAACGGTTTCGTTAAAAATAAAATCTTCAGATTTAAGCGCCAGAGCATTAACAGGAGGAAAAATTTCTATCATAGGCAATACCAATCACAATGAAATTGATGCATATACGGGCGGACAAGTAAATGCAGAAAAACTTAAAACAGAAACAACCAAGGTTTTCATAAAAGCTGGAGGAATTGTTGATGTTTACGCAACATCTCTTTTGGAGCTAGACTTAAAAGCTGGAGGAGAAGTTAATGTTCACCACAAAACTAACAAGATAATTGAAAAAATCACCCTTGGAGGTATTGTTAATTATCTTTACAAAAACTAGATGCTTACAGATTTTTTTACTGCAATATCAATAGGGTTTTTCTTAAGTTTTGTTTTAGGCCCGGTGTTTTTCGTACTTATAGAAACGAGCATTACCAAGGGCTTTCGAGCTGCAATTTCTTTAGATCTTGGGGTTGTTTTAGCCGATGTTTTTTTTATTATATTTTGTTATTATACCAGTAAACAACTTGTCGACAACATTAACAACCAGCCAGGCCTTTTTGTTCTTGGAGGATCTATTCTACTTGTTTATGGGGTTTATATTTTTACTCAAAGAAAAAAAGAAGATAAAAAAATCCAGCTTAAAGAAGCGTCTACAAACTATATAGGTCTTTTTATAAAAGGATTTGCTCTAAATATTATTAACATAGCTGTTTTACTTTTTTGGGCTGGAGTTATTCTAGTTGTAGTTCCAAACCTTAATAGAACCAACTCTTTAGGTGTTTTCACTTTTTTTACAACAATTTTAGGAACTTATTTTATAACAGACGTGTTAAAGATTTTCATAGCCAAAAAATTGACCTCAAAAATTAACACAGAAAACACTGCAATTATAAAAACTATTCTAAGCTTAATACTTGTTGTTTCTGGCGCGTTTATTATTTTAAAAGGCGCCCTTTAGCGGCTCTTATTAATTTGTTTTATATATTTTTCTATGTGCTTTTTTGCTTTTTCTAAATCTTTATCGTCGACATATATCTCGTCCATATCTAAAGTCAATTCATAGCCAGGTATTGTACCAGATTTAACTACAGGAATAATACTGTTTTGTTTTAACACCAAACTTAACCCGCTTATTATTATCTTACTCTCACTTAATACAAGCGTATGGTCTTTCATCTTTATTTAAAGATGCTTTTAAATGAAATAAATAATTGAGGAGTATTGTTAAGATATTCTTTGTATTCCGGCAGCTCTCCCCATTTTTTCTGCCCACTGTTTTCTAACATTCTCACACCTGATATATACACAAGCAATACATAAACAAACAAAGGTGAGATTAGTGTTATGTGTTGCAATCCTTCTAATGACTGTATCGACATTGTAGCCACTCCAATCCATAGAATTAATTCCCCTAAATAATTAGGGTGCCTAGACTTCGCCCAGAGCCCAGAGCTAATGAAATAGCCTTTGTTTTTAGGGTTTTTTCTAAAACTTGTTTTCTGATTATCCGCTACCACCTCTAATACAAAACCGACAATAAAAATTACCAACCCTAAATAAAAAGTTGCTCCCTCTTTTACACCACCCCCTGAAGAAAGCGCAGTTGTAACACAAAGCAAACACATTGTAACCCACGTTCCTTGTAGTGTCCACGTCATAAAAAAGCGTGTGAAGTTCGGTTTAATAGATCTAAACCTTTTATCTTCGCCATCTTTTTTTATTCTAAAAAACAAAAAACTTCCAAGCCTAATTGCCCAGACACAAATACACCCACAAACAACTAAGCTCCCCTTTTCAAAAGACCCAGTGCTGAAAACAGTAAACAAGACCAAACTTAAATAAGTTAAGCTGCCTGTTAAGTCATAAAACTTCTCTGTTTGTAAAAGGTACGCTGGAATAAAACCCACCCACTGGATTATAAACGCCAACACAACTGCTTGCAGCACCGTCTCAGACCCTGTTAAATATGCTATTTGAACAGGAATGTAAAAGGCTATTAACGAGCCTAATAGGTTAAACGCTTTGTCTTTCATTCTCTTAATCTCAATTAGTGGTTATTCTTTTCTTGCGTTCTTTTTCTGTTAAGTTATATATCCACAAGATTATTAGTCCAAACACAACGCTAGAGACAACTAGAGAAACATTTGCAAGTCCTGTTGTCCCAAACGACAACCTTATTAATATTGTTGAAATAATAAACCCAGTATTTCTTATAATCTGACTATATCTTTCTGTGTATTGAAATGAAAGCAATAGAATTAACACATCAGCTAATATTAACACAGAGAAAAATTCATTATAAAAAACAGTGTTTATATCAACTGAAGAGTTGTTTAAAAACAGGTCTTTACCCCAGTTATATACACTAGTAAAAGACAAAATAATTAGCACTAAAAGCAATATCAAACTAACACCTCTTTTGGATGTTATAAACCTATTTATAACGTCTGTTAAAGGTTTTTTTTCTAATTTGTGCCTCGCTTTGTTGAACAAAAAGATTAAATAATACAAAATCAACACACCTAAGACATCGTATACTAAGCTGAGGTTTTCTTTTGTTGAAAACCAATTTGCGCTTATGTCTACTTTAGGTATATCTGCAAAAATTCTACGAATAAGTATTAGTGAGATTATTTCAAATTGTTTAGAAACAGATGTCGTAAAAGACCTCGGCAGGTTTAAAACAAGTAAGTAAATTTCGTAGATTAATATTATTGTAAAAGGAGTGTAAATAGCCGATATAGGGTTGTCTAACAACGGGGTTTCAAAAGGAAAGACAATCAACTCTAGTTTTTTCGCATAAATTAATATCAGGTGTAAAAGAAATCCAATTATTGAAAGATAAAGCGTAATTTTTTCAAACTTTTTTTTGTTAAGATCTGAAAAAACACTTGCGTACATCGTGTCTATTACAGACTCCCAAGCTCTTTTAGTTGTTGCCATTTTATTGTCGTTAGTACTACAAGGTATAAAAAAGAAGATTAAAAACAATCACAGCAAAGCCTCTTGTTTTAGCATCAGCGATCAAATCACTAATTTAGACTTTCTATTTTTTTAGCAATTAAATCTGCCTCATAAGCTTTCTTGTCACTCTCTTTTCTGTTTGTTTTCGAAAGCTCGTAGGACTCTTTAAGTAGTTTTTCGTACTTTTCTTGCAGTTTTTCTTTTTCTGATTTTTTTTTAAATAATCCAAACATTCTTTTTTATTTTTATTGTTCAAACTCTTTTTAAGCTAAGTATAAAACCCTCGAAACGATATCGAGGGTTTGGTTGAGGCGCCTGGCGGATTCGAACCGCCGTACAAGGTTTTGCAGACCTCTGCCTAGCCGCTCGGCCAAGGCGCCATTAATTTGTGAATGCAAATTTAGTGTAAAAAAATTTTTTAACCCGTTCTTATTTCGACTTTCTTGTCAGGCTTACACTAACCGATTTTGCATCTGAATTAGTAGGCGGGTTTAGTTTTGCCAAACAAACCTTTATTTTTTTAATATTTGAACACCTCTTAAGGCTTTCGTTTACAATCCGGTCAACAANGCTTTCAAGTAAGTTTGCTCTTTTTTTCATTTCAACCTGAGCTATGTCCGAGAGTAACACATAATCAACAGCATCAACAAGAGAATCGCTTTTTGCAGCTTTTTGAATATTGGTCCAAGCCTTAATATTAATTAAATACTCACTACCAATTATTGACTCTTCTTTTAAGCATCCGTGATAGCCATAAACAAGCAAATCAGTTACTTTTACTATTCCCATCTTTTATTTGCGTATTTTCTTAATTAATAAAGTCATTTTGATAACTTTGTAAACTTATTAAAAACATTTGATGTTGGAAACTAAACCGCTAAATTTTATAGAACATATTATTGAGACAGATCTTTCTGCTGGTCTTCCGCCAACCTCCCTAAGATTTCGTTTTCCACCAGAGCCCAATGGTTTCCTACATATTGGACACACTAAAGCCCTTGGCATTAACTTTGGTTTAGCTAAAAAGTACAACGCGTCTGTTAACTTAAGGTTTGATGACACTAACCCCAGCAAGGAAGACCAACGTTTTGTAGACGCTATAAAGAAAGATATCAAATGGATGGGATATTCATGGAGCAATGAAACTTATTCTTCAGATTGTTTTGAACAGCTTTATTTTTGGGCTGTAAAACTTATTAAAGAACAACACGCATATATCGATCCGCAAAACAGTAGCGCCATAGCCATACAAAAAGGAACCCCCACCTGTCCAGGTACAAACAGCCCATATAGAAACAGACCAGCCGAAGAGTCTCTAGCTCTTTTTGAGACTATGAAAAACGGAGATTCTAAAGAAGGTGACCTCGTTTTAAGAGCTAAAATAGACATGTCACACCCTAACATGCTTATGAGAGACCCTATAATATATAGGGTAATTAACAAGCCTCATCAGAGAACACAAAACAAATGGCGAATTTATCCTATGTATGATTGGGCCCATGGACAGTGTGATTATATTGAACAAATTTCACATTCCCTTTGCTCTTTAGAATTCAGACCCCACAGAGACTTGTACGAATGGTTTTTAAGAACCATTAAATCTCAATGTAATGTAGCTGAGCTTAAAATCACCCCTAAACAAAGAGAGTTTGCTCGCCTTAACCTTAGTTACACCATAATGAGTAAAAGAAAGCTTTTTTCTTTGGTAGAACAAAATCACGTTTCAGGTTGGGACGATCCAAGAATGCCCACTATTTCAGGGCTTAGACGAAGAGGCTATACGCCAAACGCTATTAAGAATTTTATTTCAAAAGTTGGAGTAGCTAAAAGAGATAATGTTATCGACGTATCTCTTCTTGAGTTTTGCGCTAGAGAAGACCTAAACAAAACCTCTAAACGAGCAATGGCAGTTCTTAATCCTGTTCTTTTGAAGATTATTAACTATCCCGAAAAACACAAAGAGGAGTTGTTTTTTGTTGACAATACAGAAAGTAAAAACCCAAACAGTAGGAGTCTTGTTTTTAACTCTGAGCTTTATATTGAAAAAGAAGATTTTTCATTACAACCAACCCCAGGATTTAAACGTCTTTCTATTGGGAGTGAAGTTCGCCTCAAGAGCGCATATATTGTTAAGGCTACTCACGTAGAGCTTGATAATTTAGGAAATCTGGTCGCTATTTGTTGCGAATACGACCCTAAATCTCTAAGTGGTAGCGGTTCTTTGGAGAGCCACAGAAAAGTTAATACCACGATTCATTGGGTTTGTAAAAAAACTGCAGTTAGCGCAGAGGTTAGAGAATACGACAGGCTTTTTACATCTCCATCGCCAGACGCAGACCCAAACATCCCTTTTGAAAACTTTTTAAACAAGGAGTCTTTGCAAACTAGAAACGCTTTTGTTGAGCCATTTCTTTTAACCGCCAGTCCAGGAAACAAGTTTCAGTTCCAAAGATTAGGCTATTTCAACACTGATGATGACTCAACATCCAACCGTCTGGTTTTTAATAAAACAGTAAGCCTTAGAGAAAGCAAAATAAAAAAACCTACTAACCAACCACCAAAACAGGCGACGGTATTAAAACCTATAGAGATTATCAAAAAGCTTGGAAAAAAATTTACTAAAGTTTCAGAAGAAAAGCAAAAAGAGCTTAAAGACAAGGTTTTGGTCTTAAGCAAAGACATCACCCTTGTAGACCTAACTGCTCTTTTTTCTGCTTCAACAAAAAAGAGAGGAACAAGAGCTGTTGTGCTTATTTGTTTGCTCGGCCTAAAGTCTAGAGGTGTTCTTTTTTCAATTGAAGCAAAAGAGTTTATATTAAAAGCTAAAAAAGATGAAAGCCAGACTCTTCAAGAGTTGGCAAGCAACCTTTAGTTAAAGCTCTTCTTTAGCCTTTTATTTATAGTTTAATAAAGAACTTTTTGAATTTCCTTCCAAGTAACCAATTTTATGTCGTTTTGCTTTAAAGCTTTTTTAAAGCTAATGTTAGTTACCGCTTCATAGTCTAGGTGTCTCCATTTTGCACCATAATCGGGGTGGTCTATAGAAATTTCTCTCATTTCATTATCGTCGTAACTTAAATGAACAATTAGCTGGCTTATCCCTGGTTTAAGCCCTCGTATTGTGTTTAAATAAAACTCTTTCCACTTAGTTTTTTTCAATCCTTTTCTTGCCATATACAGATCTTTTATCACCACAACGTTTTTTGGTTTAGGAAAGCCTTTACCAAAGTGTGCATCCACTCCTCGAGGCACAAAGACTGGAAGTTTGTTTTCTTCACCAACCTCTAAATACACCCTAAAATGCTCTTTATTAAAAAAAAGAGCACCTTCGTGGCTATCAATATGAGTAGGTTTTATGCCAAGACTTTTTATTTTGTTTATTTGCGCCTGAAGCTCTTTTTTTAACTCAGTAGGGTCTGCTTTTAAAACAAACTTTTTTATTCCTATCGGAAACTCACCAACACTATTTACTAATGTTTGACTTTCTTTTGCGGGCATAAGGCTTTTCCATCGGTAGTTTTTCCATTCGTTAGTAACCGTTAAGTGTACACCGAGATCGATGTTAGGGTTTTTAATGGAGTATTTTTTAACCTCATCAACATACTTACAGTTTGCCATTATGCTGGCTGAATTTACCCCTCCTTTTTCTAAAGCATCAAACGTCGCTTTGTTCACAGACCCAGCTAATCCTAAATCATCTGCATGTATTATTAATAGCTTATCAGATGAAGAATATCCCAGTTTTTTTTCAAGACCCTTGTATGGAGTGTAGTCTGTTTTTCCAAACAGAACTTTAAGAGCGAGTTTAACATCGTAGATGGGCAGTTGCTTGTAGTTAAAATATGCATAAACCGATAAGATCAATGCCACTAAAACAGCAATTATACTCATCAGAACTCCTATAACTAGACTCATTTTAAAGTTTTTTTATACAAAAAACGCTTGCTTGTTATAAACAAGCAAGCGTTTTAAAACCATTTCACTGTTTTTAGTTTTGCACTCTTTTATTTGAGAACATTTATTTTTTCTTTTTTGCCGCTGCTTTTTTCATCTCTTCTCCAATTTGGTTGCTCGCTGTGAAGCTGGCCACCATATTGTTAAGCATTTCACTTCCTGCTTGAGGAGAGTTAGGCAACAGAATTAAGTTAGAATTTGTTTCCTGCCCAATCGACTGTAGCGTGTCATAATGTTGTGTAACAACAATTAATGCTGACGCCTCTTGAGAGTTAATGTCGACCTTGTTCAAAACTGAGACCGACTCTTCTANACCTCTTGCAATCTCTCTCCTTTGGTCGGCAATACCTTGACCTTGTAGTCTTTTGCTTTCCGCTTCTGCTTTTGCTTTTTCTACAATAAGTATTCTCGCGGCATCACCCTCAAACTGAGCAGCAACCTTTTCTCTTTCAGAAGCATTTATTCTGTTCATCGCTTCTTTTACCTGGGAGTCTGGATCAATATCTGTAACTAGTGTTTTAATTATATCATACCCATATTCCATCATTGCCACATTAAGCTCTGATTTCACGGCTATAGCAATGTCATCTTTTTTCAAAAAGACATCATCAAGAATCATTTTAGGAACTTCCGCCCTTACAACATCAAAGACGTAGCTTGTTATCTGCTCGTGAGGAAAGTCTAACTTATAAAAAGCGTCATAAACCTTTTCTTTTATGACCTTGTACTGTACAGAAACTTTTAGTTTTACAAAAACATCATCTTTTGTTTTTGTTTCAATTATAACGTCTAGTTGTTGTATTTTTAAACTTAGCTTCCCGGCAATTCTGTCAATCACTGGAATTTTTAATTGCAGTCCAGATTGACGTATGCTATGAAATTTTCCGAACCTCTCTATTATACCTGCCGTTTGCTGGTTGATAATAAAAAAAACGCCGAATAGTAATAGTAATACTGGAAAAACCCATAAATAAAGTAATAAGCTCATATTTTTTTGTTTAAAATTATATATATAAATATAACAAAAACTGTACCGGTTTGTTTTAGTTATATGTCAAAAACTTTTAACTATTGCTATTAAACATTGTGTTTGCCGCAGTTCTTTTCTTTTAAAGTTTAGTATATTTAAAAGAATGTTTAATTAAAAAAAGTATGTGGGGCGGAAACAAATGGACAAAAAACATGTTTACCAAACAATGGAAAGCAATTATTCTTTTGGCGTCTATTTTAGCAGTGATTATACTTGTTGACTAACTAATATGCGTCAGCAACACCCCAAACTTTATTAAATCGAGGCCTTAATAACACTTTTCAACGAGTTTATACGCGACAACGATTCTTCTTTTCCAAGAAACTCAAAGATTACATACAAATCCACCCCTTTCAATTCACCAACCAAAGCGAGTCTTGCCGGCTGCATTACACTACCAAAACTCCTGTCGCTTTTATTTATCCAAGCTTTTACAGTTGTGGAAATATCTAACTCTTTAAAATTGTTAACTGACTCTAAGCTCTTTGATAATTCCCCTAAGACACCAACGGTCAATGAAGTTGAAATTTTTTTCAGAGTTTTTTCATTGTAATTTTTTGGAGAAATAAAAAGGTAGCCACAAAGAGACCAGAGCTCATTTAGTGTGCTGGCTCTTTCTTTAGTTAGCCTTACCGCAGTTATAACATCTCTTTGAATTACTGACTTTAGTTCTTGGCGAGTACCAATAAGGTGGTCAGCAATTTTTTCTTCTTTTTTCTGCTGTAAGTACTTGTGGTTAAACCACTTAAGTTTTTCTACATCAAATTTGGCCCCTGAACTGTTTACTTTTTTCAGGTCAAAACATTGAATAAGCTCCTCCATAGAAAAAACCTCCTTTTCGTTTCCTGGATTCCACCCTAACAGAGCTAAAAAATTTGTTAGAGCGTCCGGGAAATACCCCTCTTCTTTAAACCCTCTTAAATTGTTTTTTTCTCCCTTCCACTGTAGTGGAAACACAGGAACCCCTAGCTTTTCTCCATCTCGTTTGCTTAACTTTCCCTTGCCAGTGGGGTTAAGTATTAATGGCAAATGAGCAAATTCTGGCTTGTCCCAACCAAAGGCTTCGTATAACATTACGTGAAGCGGAAGAGATGGTAGCCACTCCTCTCCTCTAATAACATGTGAAATTTTCATTAAGTGGTCGTCTACAACATTTGCAAAATGATATGTCGGCATTCCGTCTGATTTGTATAATATTTTGTCGTCTAGCAGCTTTGACTCAACAGAAACCAACCCTCTTATAAGGTCACTACAAACAATATTCTTGTCGTCAAAGCACTTAAACCGTACGACATACCTCTCGTTTGTGGCCAGCCTTTTCTCAACCTCTTCCTTGCTTAACGAAAGAGAGTTTGAAAGCTTTAACCTGTTATGCCAATTGTAAATAAACGTTTTGCCTTTGGCCTCGTGAGATTTTCTATGTTCGTCCAAAGTCTCCGCGTTGTCAAACGCATAATAAGCAAAACCTTTGTCTATTAAAAGTTGGATATGTTTTTTATATATTTCTTTTCTTTCGCTTTGTCTGTATGGCCCCTCGTCGTGTTTTATTCCCGCCCAACCCAAAGCATCTTCAATGTATTTCTCAGCTCCTTGAACGTATCTGTTTTTATCGGTATCTTCAATACGCAAGACAAAAGTTCCTTTGTTTTGCATTGCAAAAAGGTAGTTAAACAAGGCGGTTCTTAGTCCACCTATGTGTAGCGGCCCTGTTGGGCTTGGGGCAAAACGAACTCTAACGCTGCTATTCATTGTGTTATTTTTGACAAAGATAAAACAATAATTGTTCAATCTTTATTGTAATTTTGAATCAAAAGAAATTTTAATGATCAAATATTTTTCTTCTACAGACTTTGTGATTAATGATAAACCTCACATAACATCATGGATTGAAGGAGTTATTAATAAAGAGAGCCGCTTGCTGGAGAAGCTTGTATTCAATTTTTGTTCTGATGAGAGTCTTTTAAAAATTAATAAAGAGTTTTTAAACCACGACACACTTACAGATGTAATTACTTTCGACTACTCCTCTTCAAAGGCAGTTTCAGGCGAGGTGTTTATTTCTGTGGACAGGGTTCGTGAAAATGCAAAAGAATTTCATCAGGATTTTAATAATGAAATCAAAAGAGTAATGATTCATGGCGTTCTTCATCTTTGTGGCTATAATGACAAAACAGCTAAAGACAAGGCCTTAATGTCAGATATGGAAAACCGTCATCTTGCTTTTTTTTCTTAGCGCTTTCCTTTTTTGATTGTATATTTGTTCCACGTGAAACAATTTAAAAATGTTTAAAGAAACTTATGATGTAATTGTTGTTGGAGGAGGTCACGCTGGTAGCGAGGCAGCTGCTGCGTCCGCGAACATGGGCTCTTCAACCCTGCTTGTCACCATGAGTCTTCAAAATATCGCTCAAATGTCGTGCAACCCTGCTATGGGCGGAATCGCCAAGGGTCAAATTGTTAGAGAAATTGATGCTTTGGGGGGTTACAGCGGGATTGTTAGTGACAGGTCGGCAATCCAGTTTAAAATGCTTAACAAGTCTAAAGGCCCAGCCATGTGGAGCCCAAGGGTTCAAAGCGACAGAATGCGGTTTGCTGAAGAGTGGAGAAATCTTCTAGAGAAAACTCCAAATTTAGACTTTTATCAAGAAATGGTTACAGGACTTGTGGTAAGTAAAAACAAGGTCTGTGGCGTAAAGACAACCCTTGGTCTTACGATAAAAGCTAAAACAGTTATTCTAACTAATGGAACATTTTTAAACGGCTTAATCCATATTGGAGATAAAAACTATGGAGGAGGAAGAGCGGGCGAAAAATCGTCTAAAGGGCTTACAGAGCAGTTGGTTTCCTTAGGCTTTGACTCAGGTAGAATGAAAACCGGAACCCCACCAAGAGTCGATGGCAGGTCTTTAGATTTTTCAAAAATGATAGAGCAACCTGGTGACGACCATCCAGAAAAATTTTCATACTTAGAGACTACTTCTGTATTAACAACTCAAAGGTCATGTCATATGACCCACACCAGCACATTGGTTCACGATATTTTAAGGGATGGTTTCGACAGATCCCCAATGTTTAACGGGAGTATTAAAAGTGTTGGCCCTAGATACTGCCCCTCTATTGAAGACAAAATTAATCGTTTTTCTGAGAAAGAAAGACATCAGCTTTTTGTTGAACCAGAAGGTTGGAATACCGTCGAGGTATATGTTAACGGTTTTTCAACTTCTTTGCCAGAAGATATTCAGTTTAACGCCTTGCGATCGGTCAAAGGTTTCGAAAAGGTTAAGTTTTTCAGGCCAGGTTATGCCATAGAGTATGATTATTTTGCCCCAACACAGCTTCGCTACTCCTTAGAAACAAAGCTCATAGAAAACCTTTTCTTTGCTGGTCAAATTAATGGAACCACAGGTTACGAAGAAGCTGCTTCACAAGGATTAATGGCTGGGATTAACGCTAGTTTAAAAGTTCAAAACAAACCTGCTTTTGTGTTAAAACGAAATCAAGCTTATATAGGGGTTCTAATTGATGATTTAATTACAAAAGGAACAGAGGAACCTTACAGAATGTTTACCTCTAGGGCTGAATATAGAACCCTGCTAAGGCAAGATAACGCAGATTCGAGATTGACAGAAATGAGCAACAAAATAGGGTTAGCATCTAACGAAAGAGTTTCGAAAATGCTAGATAAATATACTAAAGCCCACAATCTAATGTCTTTCTTAAAAAAAACAAGCGTGGCCGTCTCTGAAATAAACCCTATTCTAGAAAAGAATGAATCTGCTCTTGTAAAGCAGTCCGGTAAAATAGATAAAATTCTTTCTAGGCCCAACATTTATTTTGACGACCTAAAGCCAATTAAAAGTGTTAGTAAATACCTTGCGGACAACACCCCTAGTAAAGAGGTTGTTGATCAAGCTGAAATACAAGTAAAGTACTCAGGCTACATACTTAAGGAAAAAAACAATGCAGACAAACTTAATAGACTTGAAAACGTTAAAATACCTCAAGATTTTAATTTTCACGAAATCAAGTCAATGAGTATTGAGGCTCGCCAAAAATTAACCGCTATAAGACCAGTGAACATCTCTCAGGCCTCTAGAATCAGTGGGGTTTCGCCTAACGATATCTCAGTTTTATTGGTTTATATGGGCAGGTAACGTTCCACGTGAAACAATTTGTAATGAATAACTTAAAACATGTGTTAACTACTAAAGATTTTCTTGTAACAGGAAACACTTTTCACATAGTAAAAAACCTTGAAACAGGAATATTAGAAACCCACCCCAAACCAACTTTGGCTGAACTTCCCAAATATTATGACTCCCAAGAATACATATCTCACAATCAAAAATCTTTAGGAATAATTTCATTTTGTTACAAACAGGTAAGGTCAGTTTCTACAAAAAGAAAAATAAAAATCTGCGCTAAAGAACTTAAAAAGATGTCCTTAAAAAAAAGAGCTCGGGTTTTGGATGTTGGTTGTGGAACAGGGTATTTTTTAGCCAAGTGTCTAGAAAAAGGCTGGTCAGTTAAAGGGGTTGAAAATAACATAAACGCACGAAATGTTTTACCAGCAATAATATTTAAAGACATCGTTGATGGACTTAAGCCTTTAATATACCAGTCGGAAAAATTTGATCTAATTACAATGTGGCACTCTCTTGAGCACTTACATGATTTAAAGGTAGTGATTCAGGATATGAAAAAACTGCTAAGCCCCACAGGTGTAATTTTGGTAGCTTGCCCAAATCACAAATCTTTTGACGCAAGCTTTTATAAAGAAAACTGGGCGGCTTATGATGCTCCACGACACTTATGGCATTTTGATAAAAAGGCCATGAAAGCCCTGTTCTTAACCCACAACTTCCAGCTCACAGAAACTCTTCCAATGTTGTGGGACTCTTTTTTTGTCTCGATCCTTTCAGAAAAAACACTCCGTAATAACTTGTTTTTTCTTCGCGGACTATTTGTTGGTCTAATTTCAAACGTAAAGGCTCTGTTTTCTGGGCAATACTCATCTTTAATATATGTTTTAAAAATAAAACGCAAAATAAAATAACCTAGCCGCTTTTTTTGTTGTCGAACAACATTAGCTATTTGTTTTTCTATAAAGACCCTTAAAACACGTTTAGATTCGCCCGTTTTTTTAACTAATTAAGCTTAAAGCCTTTTTTAAGATTTTAAATTCAAAAGATGTGCCACGAATTAACTCTCCATCCGCTTGAGCAAAATCAGCACCTTCAATTATTTTAACCGTTATTTTTTCTGTTTTGTACGACCTAACTTTTTTACTTTTAAAAAGATTTCCGTTAAAAAGCCTGGGAATACTTTTAACAACATCAAGTTTTGTAAAGCCCTCCGCAAGAGTTATGTCTAATAACCCATCCATATGGTCAGGATCCTTAGCAAGCCTCATTCCCCCTCCTGTATATTTGCATATTCCAACGCCAAGCATAAATGCTGACGCGGTATTTTTAACCGAATTAATTTCAAATTTCAAATTTATATTTTCGAAAGAAATAAAATTTGCAATGGCTGCAATAAGATAAGACAGAGGTCCAAGAAATTTGTATTTTTCAATTTTTGAAATCACATATCCATCAAAACCCAAGCCGGCATAATTCATAAAATAAACAACCCTCTGCTTCTTACTTAATACTGTAATAGCCCCAACATCTTGTCGCTTAACATTTCTTTTGGAGATTACTTTTATAGCTTTTTTGTAGTTTGTTGGAATGTTGTGGTGTCTAGCCCAATCATTTCCCGTGCCTACTGGTATTAAACCAACAACAATCTCGCTAGCTTTTACTGTAGACTGATTAAAAACTCCATTAATTAAGTTGTGTACAGTTCCATCTCCCCCAACACAAATAATTTGTTTAAACCCCTTTCGTATGGCCTCCCCAACCAAACTTTCTGCATTTTTGTCTATTGAAGTTTTGTATACATTACCTAAAAGATTATTTTGTTTTAAGCATCGACTAATTTGTTCTAGCCTAGCGTTTGAAATTCCCCCGCCCGAGGACGGATTTACTATAATAAACCAAGCTTTGTTATCCATCAATAGCGCTTGGTTTTTGATGTATAAGCCTTGTAAGCTTTAAAGACAGGTCTGTGATAATTATTTTAGGGTTACCATTTCTGTTTAACTCATAGATTGCTTTATTTATTTCTTCATAAAGCTCTATTATGTTATTGTTGTGAATAAATGGAGTAAACCGCTCAAATTTAAAACTCTTATCTTTAAACAAGCCCTCGTAACCACCTGATTTATAGTTTTTTAACATTGATTTTCTAAAAATACCTAGAGAAAAAACGAAAAATTGTTTTTGGACATCTTTTGGTAGTTTGCTGATTTTTTCGCTCCAATTCACTAGCTCAGCTACTGCGCTTTTTGTTGTTTTAACCTTAAAAGCTAGCCTAACCCATTCAATAAAAATAGACTCGAAGTTTACAGCACTGACATCCGAGTTTAACAAATTTAGAGCTAAAGAATAGTCGCCTCCACTCATGTTTGCTGTATTGTGCGCGGAGTCGCTATCCGCTAGATCTTTTTTTATTAGAGATTCAGCAATGTCTTTTGTGTCAATTGGAGGGATGTTAATTTTTTGACATCTTGATTTAATTGTCGGAAGTATTGCAGATTGGTTTTCAGTTAAAAGCAGAAAAACAGTTTCGGGACTAGGCTCTTCAATTAATTTAAGGAGTTTATTAGCACACTCTGTATTCATGTTTTCGGCCATCCATATAACCATCACCTTGTAACCACCCTCATAGGACTTAAGTGACATTATTTTGTTAATTTCTTCAGCCTCATTAACACTAATATTTCCTTTTTTATTTGCTATTTCAATTTTTTCTAACCATTTAGAAAGCGTCATATAGGGGTTTTCTATTATAGACTCCCTCCACTCATTCACAAAATGCTTTGAGGTTGCCTTGGACTTCACTTTTGAGCTTGTGTTTACCGGATACACAAAGTGTAAGTCAGGGTGATTTAAGCAATTGATTTTTTGTTGAGCTCCAATCACTTCTAATTCTCTGTCTTTGTATTTTGAGCAAAGAATTAGTTCTGCAAACTTTATAGCAACCGAGAGCTTCCCAGAGCCAGAAGGCCCAAACAACAGATATGAGTGTGCTAGCCTACCAGAATTTATTTTTTTCTCTAAATCATGGATTAGCTTTTTTTGACCAACTAAATTAATTTGTGACATAAGACAAAGATAATAGAAATCAACACTATTAAGTAGCCTGAATAAATTATATTTGTTTTCTAATTTAATAAAATGAAGACAGTTTTAGACTTTAATTTCTTCAACAAAACAGCTCTAGTTAGAGTTGACTTTAACGTCCCTTTGGACGCTAACCAAAACGTATTAGACAACACTAGAATTCTTTCTGCTAAACCAACAATTCTAAAAATCATAAATGACGGAGGCTCATGCGTTTTAATGTCTCACCTTGGAAGACCAAAAGGCTGGGACTTAAAATATTCTTTAAAGCACATTCTTAAAGAAGTCGAAAACACATTAGGTAAAGAAGTTACATTTATTCCAGACTGTATAGGGGCGGACACATTAAAAACAATAAACACGCTAATGCCAGGAGAAATTGCACTAATGGAAAACCTTAGGTTCTATGATGAAGAAACTAGCGGATGTGAAAAGTTTGCAAAACACCTTTCTGAATGTGGAGAGATATACGTTAATGATGCTTTTGGTGCAGCTCATAGAAAACACGCCTCTACATCATTAATTGCTGAGTTTTTCTCAAACAAAAAATGCTCAGGATTACTACTGAACAAAGAAATAAATGCTATAGAAAAGGTCCTAAAAACAGGCAAAAGACCTATTGTTGCTATTTTGGGAGGAGCAAAAGTATCCTCCAAAATTACCATCATTAACAACATTCTTGAAAAAGTAGATGCAATTATACTCGGCGGGGGAATGGCATACACTTTTATAAAAGCGCAAGGAGGAGAAATTGGCGATTCTATTTGTGAAGATGATAAGCAAGATCTAGCGATTGAATTAATACAAAGAGCTAAAGAAAAGAACGTGGCCCTATATTTACCCACAGATGTCGTTGCTGCAGATGACTTTAGTAACTCTGCGAATAAAAAAGAGTTACAGATATTTAATATTTCTGATGGTTGGCAAGGTCTAGATATTGGCACTGAATCAATAAAAGTTTTTTCAAAAGTGATTATTAACGCTAAGACAATTTTGTGGAACGGCCCAATGGGTGTTTTTGAGATGCCTAATTTTTCTAACGGCACAAAAGCAATTGGCGAGGCAATTAAAATCTCTACACAAAACGGAGCATATTCTCTTGTTGGTGGAGGAGACTCTGTCTCTGCGGTAAAAGATTTTGGCCTGGATAACGATGTTAGCTATGTAAGTACTGGCGGAGGCGCAATGCTTGAAAGTTTAGAAGGAAAAATACTTCCTGGAATAGCAGCACTATAAAAAAAAGAACTTAATGCTAACAAAACTCTTTTTATTCTATTTACTTAACCAAACGAGTTACTTCGCCCCGTCAATTAGCTCGCCTGCGTTAAACTCTAAAACCTTTTTAGTTAAAACAGACAAAGACTCTATAAGGTCTCGCATAGAGTATATTAACTCCAAAACACCATTTCAAATTGATTATACCCCTTTATTAGAAGAGGCAATAATAAATCACTTAGAAAACAGACAAGCAACATATTTAGAACTTTATAGTAAGTCAGATTATTTTTTTCCAATTTTTGAAAACGCATTACAAAAGTATAATGTTCCTTTGGAGCTTAAATACCTTCCTGTAGTAGAGTCTGCGTTAAACCCACGAGCAAAATCGAGAGTTGGAGCTACAGGTTTATGGCAGTTTATGTTTAATACAGCGAAAGACCTGGGATTAAAAGTTAACAGCTATGTTGACGAAAGAATGGACCCTGTTAAATCTTCAGAAGCTGCCGCAAAATATTTGTCTGAACTATATATACGATTCAACGACTGGAATTTAGCTATTGCTGCATACAATTATGGCCCAGGAAATATTAAAAGAGCGATAAAAGCTTCAGGATATTCAAATTTTTGGAATTTAAGAGGTTATTTGCCAAAAGAAACAGCGAACTATGTTCCTTCTTTTATAGCTACATTATACTTGTTTGAATTTGCAAACAAGCATGAAATTAAAATTAAAAATAACGAAACCATGTTTGTTCAAACAGACTCAATACTAATTAAAAAAATGGTTTCTTTTTCACATATTTCTGAACAAATAAATATTCCCGAAGAAACCTTAAGTTTTTTAAACCCTTCTTACATTCACAGCATTATTCCTTCGATAAAAAACAAGCAATATTATTTAACGCTACCACAAACCCATACAGGCTTGTTTATTGATAAAGAAGTTGAAATATATGCTATGGCTAATTTAGAGTATAATTCAAGAGAAAAGCCACTTCCTCAACTATATGAACTAAATTCAAGAACTGTTTATCGAGTAGTTAATGGAGATTTTTTAGGAAAAATTGCAAAGAATTATGGGGTTAGAGTTGGCGACTTAAAAAAATGGAATAAACTTAAAGACGATAAGTTAAAGATTGGCAAGAGACTAATTATATTTCCTAAAAAGTTTCCAAAAAAACAATAACTTAGAAAGATGAAAAAGCTATTTATAATCTTTGTGTTTTTATTTGCTTGTGAAGAAAACAATGTAAGCATGCTTCCTGCTTCTTCTGGAAATTTAAACGAAATATCAGTGGTTTTGAGTGATGAATTATGGGACAGTGCAGTTGGCAATTCTCTTAAAGATAGTTTTTCAAAGCCAATTTATGGCTTGCCTCAACGAGAGCCAATTTTTAAGCTTAGACACATCCCGTCTCATGTGTTTTCGGGTTTTGTAACCAAAAGCAGAACTATTATTAGGGTGAAAAAAGCCACTAAAACACACACAGTCGTAACATATAACAAATACGCTAAACCACAAGTAGTCATTGAGTTTTATGGGCCAAACTCGACTGAAATAACTAAACAGATCTCTAAAGACACAGACTCAATAATAAAACTAATAAGTCAAAACGAGATTAATGAAAAGCAAAGAAGAATAAAAAAATCTTTATCTAAAGACTTAGAACTAAAAAAGACTTTTAATTTAAACTTAAAATACCCTTCTGTATATAGACTAGCAAAAAGATTAAATGATTTTATATGGCTTAGAAAAGACGTGAAATCAGGAAGCCTTAATCTAATGATATATGTTACGGAAAACCACGATAACGAGAACAGCCTTGCCTTTAAAACCTTAAGAGACTCTGTTTCCAAACTTCATATTCCTGGACCTGTTGAAGAAACACACATGAGTATTGATGATGGATATACAGTAGGTTTAAAAGAAGGTTTACTAAACTCACTTCCATATAAAGAGTATAGAGGCATGTGGGAAGTTAAAAACCAATTCATGGCAGGCCCTTTCATTGCTTACAAAATTGATGACACCAAAAATAATAGGCAGATTTATATTGACGGATTTGTTTATGCGCCATCTGTTAATAAAAGAAGTTATATTTTTGAACTGGAGTCAATTATAAAAAGCATTACAATTGATTAAACAAATTACTTTGTTTTCTCTTCGTTAGCTTCTTCGTCGTCTTTGCTAGCTTTTTTAAACTCTTTTATTCCTCCGCCAATTCCTTTCATTAATTCTGGAATTTTTTTTCCTCCGAAAAGAAAAACAATCCCTACAACAATTAACAAGATTGACCATATACCAGGAACAGCAAGTGGTAAAATGTAAATAATCATTAGTATTTTTTTTACAAAGTTAATAATTCTGACTAATTATTGTACATTTTACACATCTAAGATTATTTAATTAGTTTTGTATTTATGAAAAGTAAACAAGTGGGCAAAAAAAGCTTCATATCAAAACTTCTAACTAAGTACAGGTTGGTTCTATTAAACGACAGTACTTATGAGGAAAAAACTTCATTTAAAATAAGCAGACTAAATGTCTTTTCAATGCTGTTTGCAATAATGTTTATTATTGTTTTGCTTACTTCTGGAATTCTTTTTTTTACCCCTATTAGAGAGTATATTCCTGGTTATTCTTCTACAAGTTTACAAAAACAAGCAAACTTACTTAGCTATAAAACAGATTCTTTAAGACAAATTGTTTTTTTAAATGATCAGTATATAAATTCTTTAAAAAATGTCCTAACTGGGGATTTGGAAACAATTGAGTATAGCGCTGATTCGATTATATATAAAGACGTTTTAGATCTTCAAATAACAGAAAAGTCTAAAGAAGATTCCATTTTACGTCAAGTAGTAGACAATGAGGACAAGTATAATTTAGAAAACATCAATAAAAACAAAGATTTTTATCTTTTAACAGCCCCCATAAAAGGTGTTGTTTCCCAAAACTATTCAATCGCTGATGGCCACTTAGCAATTGACATAAGCGTCGACATTGGCACGCCTGTAAAGGCGGTGTCAAACGGAAGAGTGCTTCTTTCAGAGTGGACAACCCAAACAGGCTATGTATTGATAATTGACCATGGAAACGACCTCGTTTCTATCTATAAACACAACTCAAAGCTGTTAAAGCTCCAAGGAGAAATAGTAAAGCAAGGAGAAATTATAGCAATGTCTGGAAATAGTGGAGTTCTAACAAGCGGCCCTCACCTTCACTTTGAACTTTGGAGCGAGGGATTTTCAATTGACCCAAATACACTTATTAATTTTGAATAGACTAGAAGGTATTTTAAAGCAGGGTATTGCGAAAATAATGGCCTATAAGACTAAAAAGGAAATAGACAGATGGTCTTTAAACCCAGTTAAAACTCAAAATCTAGTCTTCAAAAGCCTATTAAAATCTGCACAAAACACTAAGTTTGGCCAGGACCATAATTTTAGCTCAATACGTGATTATCAAGATTTTGTAAAAAACATACCAATAAGAGATTATGAAGGTTTTAGACCCTATATAGACTTAATAAAAAAAGGGGAAAAGAATATATTATGGAAAGGTCTTCCTGTTTATTTTGCAATAACTTCAGGAACAACATCAGGCATAAAGTATATACCAATTACAAAAGAAAGCCTTCCTGAACATTTTAATGCATCTAAAAACGCAATGCTTCTTTATATAAAGGAAACAGGAAACACAAAAGTACTGTCTGGAAAATTAATTTTTTTACAAGGTAGCCCAGCTCTTGATTTTGAAGGAGCCATTAAAACAGGTCGACTTTCAGGAATATCAGCACATCATGTGCCTAAATATCTACAATCAAATAGGCTTCCAACCTGGGAAACAAACTGTATTGAAGATTGGGAAACAAAAGTTGACAAAATAATTGAAGAAACCATTAATGAAGATATGAGAATTATTGGTGGAATTCCGTCTTGGGTGCAGATGTATTTTGAAAAAATACAGAAGGTAAAAGGCAAAAAAATTGGAGAGGTTTTTAAAAACTTTAATTTATTTATTTACGGAGGAGTTAACTATGAGCCTTACAAGAAAAAATTCGTTGACTTAATCGGAAGAAAAGTTGATACCATTGAACTTTACCCTGCTAGCGAAGGTTTTTTTGCTTTTCAAAACACCCAAAAAAGCAAAGCCTTGTTACTTTTACTTAATTCAGGAATTTTTTATGAATTTATTTCTGTTGATAATTTTAACCAAAAGATAAACAAAAGAATTACAATTGAGGATGTTAAATTAAATATCAATTACGTTCTAATAATATCCACAAACGCAGGACTTTGGGCCTATAATACAGGAGACACAATAATATTTACTCAACTGATACCTCATAAAATTCTTGTCTCCGGAAGGGTTAAGCATTTCATTTCAGCTTTTGGAGAGCATGTTATAGTTAAAGATGTAGAAAACGCCATTAACAAAGTTTGTTCTAAGCTTGATATTTTAATAACTGAGTTTACAGTCGCTCCTGAAGTTAATCCAACGAACGAACTTCCTTATCACGAGTGGTTTATCGAGTTTTCATCTGATAAATTTGACACTGAAACATTTTCTTCAATGCTGGATCAAGCAATGCANGACCAAAACAAGTACTACCTGGACTTANTCCAAGGTAAAATATTACAACCACTTAAATTAAGGGTGGTTAAAAAAAGCGGATTTAATAACTATATGAGTTCTCAAAACAAGTTAGGAGGACAGTTTAAAATCCCTAAATTATCCAACGACCGAAAAATCGTAGACAACCTTTTAAGATATACAATAACATAAGCTTTAAAGTTATAAAATAAACCAACGTATTATTCGTTAATTCTTTAAGCATTCTAATTATTATAGAAATAATGGAGTTACATAAAAAAAACAAGTTATGAGTACTAACGAAAACCAAGGAGAAATAGACATAGTTGTGCTATTTAATAAAATTCAATCAACATTCATTGAATTAATAGTTTTCTTTTTTAAGTGGGTTAAACACTTAACTAAACAATGGAAAGCTTTTTTATTTTTAATATTTTTTGGAGTTGTTTTAGGGTTTTTTAACGAGAATCAAAATAATTCTGAAAAAGAAGCATCAGTCCTTTTAAAAGTAAACTTTGATGCAGTTAATTACGTCTACGACGCAGTTTCATTAATTAACCAAAAAATTGAAGCAAATGACGTTGTCTTTTTTAATGAAATAGGTTTTTCCTCAGAGCAATTAGATGTTTTTGAGTTAACAATATCCCCAATTGTTAATTTACAAGAAATTATCAATGATGAAACCTTCAAGGCAAATGAAATAAGAACACTATTTGAGAATTTAAATTTTGAAGACAACCTGTCAATGACAAACAGTTTTATTTCAAATTATAAATACCACACATTAACTTGCTCTTTTAGCCCAGAAGCAGACCGCCAATCTCTTGATAAAATAATAGATTATTTAAATACCAATCCGTTATTTACTGAGTTAAAGCTAAGAAAAATGAATAGTTTTTCAGACAGAATAAAAAGCAATGAAAAAGCCATTAATCAGATTGACGCGATTATTCAAAAATACACAAATGATATTTCTAACCCTTCTAATGTAGACTCAAAGCTTTATGTTGATAACAAGGAAATAAGGCCTAATGATCTTATAAAAACTAAAATTGAATTAATAAAAGAAGTTGAGGTGTTAAAAGAAGAAAAAATATATTCTAATAACACAGTTGTTGTTGTTAACAATTCAAACCTAATGATTGAAAGTAGCTCGATTAAAAATAACAAGATGGTTTACTACCCATTACTTCTTTGTTTTATTTTTATAGTAATTCAGATTTTAAAGAACACATATTCTTGGTTAGACGAGCTAGAAAGCAAGCAACGATAGAGCCTTGATGGATAAAAATGTTTTTATAAAAAACAGTTTAAATGTTTTGCTGTTAAGAGTATCGGGAATAATACTGATGTTCTTGCTTTCGTTATTTTTAACAAACTCTTTTTCTGCCGAAACAGTTGGTGAATATGATTTTGTAAGATCTACTCTTATGATTTTAAGCGGAGCATCTTTACTCGGAACAAACCAAGCTATAATATATTACTCTGGTATTTTGACATCCAAGAAATCTTTTGGCTCTATTAAATCGGTTTATTTCAAAATGAACTTTTTAATTTTAATAGCATGTGCAATTTTATATGTGCCCATGCTCATAATTGAGAAAGAAACAATAAATCAAATTTTTAATAAACAAGGAGCTTATGAACTGATAAACTTTTCCTTACAGGGCTTGGTGTTTTATTCAATCACAATGCTTAATATAGATACAATTAGAGCACTAAAACACACTCTAATTTCAGAAGCATTTAGAAATCTTTTTAGATATACACCCTTTTTTGTTTTTTCTGTCATTCTTTATATAATTGACAAGCCAGAAGATTTAGTTGTATGGTTTATTTATAGTTTTATATTACTCTTTGTTATTAGTACAATAGTGGTTTTCTTCCTTTTATTTAAAAAAGGATTCTCTAAAAATACACAACTCCATTTTTCTTCAATAGATATTTTAAAAACTTCATATCCAATGGCTCTTAGCGCAATATCTTATTTTCTTATGCAAAGCACAGATGTACTTTTTATTAGCGCTTACGACACTTTCGAGTCCGTTGCCTATTATTCTATTGCTGTTAAATTAGCCACAGTAACGGCTTTGGCATTAATTTCAGTAAACATTGTAATAGCTCCAAAAATTGCCAGCATATACAACGATAAAAACTTTTCAGAACTAAAATTAATTTTAAAAAAAGCAACAAGAATAAATGTTTTAATAAGTCTTCCTATCATAATTTTATTATTATGTTTTTCAGAGTTTGTTTTATCAATGTTTGGAACCAACTATATATTTGCTAAAAATGCTCTATGGGTTTTGCTTTTTGCACAATTTTTTAATTCTATTACAGGCCCTTCTGCTCTTTATTTAAATATGACCGGAAGGCAAAAGAAACTAAATGTAATTTTATTAATTTCTTTAATAATTAATATAATTTTGAACATCCTTTTAGTTCCAGATTTTGGAATTTTTGGCGCGGCGATAGCGACAACAACTAGCTTTGTGTTATCCAAAGTATTTGCATCAGCACTTGTGTTTTATTTAGACAATGTTAAAACCTTTATTTCTTAAAGAATGAATAAACCAAATTTTATAATTGCAGGGTTTCCAAAATGTGGGTCGACCGCTTTACACTATTATGTAGATGCACACCCAGAGATATTTATGCCAAATAAAAAAGAGCTTCACTATTTTACACAGCCGAATATTTCAAAACTAAACAAAGGCCCTGGAGATATAGAAGCAAAAAAAGGCCAAGTCAAAAACTTAGATTCATATTTTGAATTGTTTAAAAGTGCTACTAAAGAAAAAACAATAGGAGAGACATCCCCTTCTTATATCAACTATCCAAGTTCTTTTAAAAAAATCAACAAGTATTTAGAAAATCCTAAAATAATCATACTACTTCGAGACCCAATAAAAAGAGCCTATTCAAATTATTTGCACCTTTTCAGAGAACAAAGGGAAACAGAAAGCTTTAGCAAATCACTAACCCTAGAAGACTCTAGAAAAAGCCAGAGCTACTCAGATTTTTGGCTATATACCTTTAATTCCTTTTACTATGACAAAATTATTGAAGCCAAAAAAACTTTTTCTGAGGTTTTAATTCTAACTCAAGAAGAGCTTAATTCAGACACAGCAAAAACTCTAACTAAGGTGTATAAATTTCTTGGCGTAAATTCAGAATTCATTCCAAGCAACTTAGATAATAGATATAATAAAGGGGGGCTTTATAAAAAGAATTTGATTACAAATTTTATTTTTAAGCAAGGAACAATAAAAACTGCTTTAAAAAAATTTATAGGGATTTCCCCATGGATGAAAACAATAAAAAACAATATTATAAGTAATTATCACTATCAGGCCAGCCCAATAGATATTGACACAGAAAACAAGCTTATAAAACTTTTCAAAAAAGAAGTTATTAACCTCACTAACATTGGTGTCGAGACTAGTATGTGGAATAAAAAGTTTTTTCAATAAATGAAATTAGACCTTAACATACTCAACGTTTCATTTGTTTTGATTTTAGCAGGTATATTTTTTATGCCATTTAATTCATGGGAAGGCATATCTGTTTTAGGTGAATATTACAGAGATTCGTGTATCCTATTTTTTTTATTAGCCTTTTTTATCATATTGTTCAAGAAAAAAATTAAACTTCCCTTACACAGCCCAATTTTTTATTCATTAATTGTTTTTTTGGTTTGGGCGGCATTAACAACCTTTATTAATTTTGAAACAGTTTTACAGAATTATTTTAAACAAACATCGGGTGTTATTAGATTTTTAAGACAGTATTTTTCTTTAGTTTTAGCAGCTTTTATTCTTCCAGTTACATTTTATAATAGCTTTTTAAATATCAATCCTAAAAGATTAATTTATTCAATACGAAAAGTAATTTATTACTCATTTGTTATCGTTATTATTTACTCTATAATTGAAATTTTAGTTGTAAAATTTAACATGATAAATTTAAAAAAATCAGTCCTGAACATTTTTGATTACTTCCCCTTTGTTGAGGCCAAAACAGACTTAAGACTCAAAAGAATATCATCTATCACTTTTGAACCCCCAGCGCTGGGAACTTATTTAATTACAATTTTCTCATGGATGTGTAGCTACACAATAACCTCAAAAAGCTATTTTAAATTTATGCCAGCCCTACTGGTTATAGCTCTTGCTTTTATTTCTGGCTCTAGAGCAGCATTTTTTATTATAATAGTCCAAGCAATTATATTTGTATTTGCAATTTCGCAATCCTATCAATACAATAAAATATTTTCAAAAATTGTATTAACCTCATTAATAGCCATATCGGCTGGACTTTTAGTTTATGCGCCAAAAATTATAAATTATGTAGATAATGAAATCCAATCCTTTAAATTAAATGATGATGATCATTCTCTCTCTAACAAATCAAGATTTGGAATTCAATATGCAATGTATCAAGTTTTTTTAGACAATCCAGTTGTTGGAACGGGGTATGGCCAACAAGCTTTTGTCGCTAGATCAAAATATCCTAGCTGGGCAAAAAGAAATAATTGGGAGTTTAGATTAAAATATCTCAATCAGAATAGTAAAAGATTTCCACCAGGATACAACCTTTATTTACGTCTAGCTGCAGAGACAGGAGCTTTAGGTTTGTTAGGTTTTTTATTGGTTATCTCATATATAATGATTTGGTGTTACAACAACTTAAAGATGCAAAAAAACCTACTAGCTATAATAGTTTTTGTTTCTATGACTGGATTTATGTTAAATTGGCTAAAGATGGATACTTTTAGAATTTACGGGTTTTGGATTTGCCTAGCCTTAATATTCGTCGCTTCAAATAAAAAGATTAATAATGTCTAATATAATTATTCTTATTCCTCATTTTAACAACTTAAGTGGTCTTCAAAGAACCATAGGTTCAATAAAGGAAGAACCAACGCCTGACATATTGGTAATAGATGATGGAAGCAAAGAAAAATTAGTTAAAAGCAGCATAAAGTATAGCGGTAGAGTATTTTTCAAATTTCTTAAAGCTAATTCGGGTATTGGTACAGCTTTAAATGTTGGACTTGATTTCGCTGTAGCAAAAAAATACGAATATACAGGCAGATTAGATTGTGGAGATTTGTGCCATGTAAACAAATTCACAAAACAACTGAATTATTTATCTAACAACAAAGACATCAAGCTGCTAGGAAGTTGGGCTAGAATTGTTGACGACAAAGGAGTTTTTATGTATAATCTAAAACATCCAGTTGATTACGAAACAATTCAAAGAAAAATGTATCAAAACAGTATGTTTATTCACCCTACGGTAATAATTAGAACAGAAATAATTTCTAAAACAGGAAAATATCCCGTCAAATATAGACGTGCAGCTCAAGATTATGCTTTTTTCTTCAATATAATAAGACAATTTAAAAGTGAGAATTATCCAGAAATATTATTAGATTATGTGATGTCTAAGAACTCAATTTCTCATAAAAACAGAAAACTACAAGTGTATCATCGTATAAGAATTTTAATAGATAATTTTTACTTTGGCCTGACCCCTATTTATTCGATAATTAGAAATTTAATTCTATTAACAATACCTGTAAAAATCCTTACATTTATTAAATCAAAAACATACAAGTGAGATTTTCTTTAAATAAAATATATACAAGTCTTTTTTTTATAATTTGTTTTTCTTTATCGTTTATTGGAGATAAGTTTTATGCAATTCCTAATGGAGCAAATATAGCCTTAGCTTTAATGTTTCCCTTTGTTATAAATTGGAGTCAGCTTGTAAAAAGACTGAATAAAAAACCTGTAATTTGGTTTGCTATTTTCGTTTTTTTTATATTTTTCAAATCTGTTTTTATGAGCTATTTTATAGAAGATATCTCTCAGATTAAAAAATTATTTCAAGTTCTACTTCTATTAATATTATCATTTGGTTTAAAAGAAAAAAGTGTTGGTTATTTAAAGCTAGGAATTGTTTTAGGAACACTCACAGCTTGTGTATATTCTTTGATTAAAATCTGTATAATAGTTTTTCAAACAGGAGTATTTAATTTTACTAAAGGACCTTTAATAAACGAAACACTTCCGGTTCAAAGACTATACTTGGGTCTTTTGTGCACTTTTAGTTTAATTTTTGTTTTAGAAAGGCTTTTAAAAAATAGAAAAAAATACAACTTTTTTTTAGCAGTATTTTTTATCTTTTTCACCTTTTTAATTGCTGGAAGAATTGCTGTTATTTCAGTTTTATTTATAATCATCTATTATGTTTTTACGTTCTTAAAATCATACATGAGGTATATTGCAGTATTGTCAATTTTTGTTTTAATTTCTATTACAGCATTTACAAATAATAACTTATCTAAAAGACTCTTTCATTCTGAGGACAATTTTAGAACCACTTATTTTGAAAAAATAGAAATGCATGAGCCACGGTTTTTAATTTGGAAATATTCTTTCGAAATACTAAAAGAAACAAATTTAATAACCGGTAACGGCTACTCAAAGACAACAGAAAAATTAGTAAATGAGTATAAAAATATATCTCAAGAAAAAAAGAGAAACTGGTTTATTGATAAAGAATTTAACACGCACAATCAATATTTAGATATATTAATAAGCCAAGGAGTTTTAGCAGCTCTAATTTTTATCGTTTTTCTAGTTCAGGTTTTTAAAGTAGCTAAAAAATCACACACAAATATATTATTACTTACAAGCATGTTAATTTACATGACTGTCTACAATAACTTTCATCGATTAATTGGGGTGTATCTTTTTTCTTTAATTTTAATTGTCATTTTGTCAAAGGATAATTCAAAAAAAACAATAGAATGAAAAAAGCAATAGCAGTTGATTGGCTAGACAAATACGGAGGAGCTGAAAGGGTTATATCTTCAATAACTAAAATATTTCAATTTGAAACTTGCTATACGTTGATTAGTATAATGAACAAAGAAGATCTAAATAAGGTTTTTTCAAATAAAGTAATTAAAGTTAAGAGTTCTTTCCTTCAATTATTTAAAAGTAAGTTCAGATATCTTTTTTTCTTGTTCCCTTATTTTATTAAAAAAATTAAAGTTGATAAAAGCGTTGAATTGATAATTTCATCATCATTTTCAGTCGCAAAAGGAATAAAAAAATCACACCCTAATCAAATACATATTTGCTACATACAAGCAAGAAATCAAAGATACTTATGGGACAAAGAAGGAATATATTTTGAAAAAACAACAAGACTTTTATTATCTCCAATTTTAAAGTTATTAAAAAAAATAGACATTAAGCATGCTTCAAACCCAGACTATTTAATTGCTAATTCACGATTTGTTCAAAATTGGATAAAAGAAACATATAAATTGAACTCTGAAATTATTCACCCCCCTGTGGATGTAGAAAGCTTTAAACTCCAAAAAAAGAAAGAAAACTATTTTGTTACGGCATGTAGGCTTGAGCCCTATAAAAGAGTGGACTTAATTGTTGAGGCTTTTAATAAAAGCAAGGAAAATTTAATTATTATAGGCTCAGGAACACAAGAGAAATATTTAAAAAAAATAGCATCTGAAAATATCAGATTTGTAGACTACTCGAATTCTTCAGTTGTTTATAATTATGTTAGTAAAGCCAAGGCATTTATTCACGCAGGCATTGAAGATTTTGGTATTGCGCCAGTAGAGGCACAAGCATGCGGCACACCTGTTATTGCTATTAAAAAAGGGGGGCTTAAAGAAACTGTAATTGAAAATAAAACAGGAGTTTTCTTTAATGAGCAAGATTCGAATGCAATTTTAGAAGCAATAAATCGTTTTAATAAAATCGACTTCAATTATGAATTTATTAGAAAAGAATCATTAAAGTACAGCATTTCAAACTTTGAGTCTAAATTAAATGATTTTGTAAAATCAAAAACAGCAAATGATAAAAGCTAAAACAAGAAGATACTCTGGCTTAATTAGCCCTTTATCTTATCTTATTGATATCGCAATAATTATTGTTATTACTCAGTATTATTTAGCTGTTTACTTATACAAAGAATTTGAGTTTAAGCATTTTGTTACATTGTCTGTTTTATGGATTATTATCTCTGTGTTCAATAGGTTTTATTACATATATAGATATACAAATTTTCTTAAAATAATTAATTTACTATTCAATCAAATCGTATTATTTGTTTTGTCTCTCTTCTGTTTTACAGGGATATTTCCAGAATTAAAACTTGATCCAGCATCAGTTTTTAAACTGTTAATGCCAATTTCAATTTTAATCGTTTTTGTCAAGACACTTACATACTACTCAATTAAAACATTTAGATCTTATTTTGGTGGAAATTACCGAAAAACTATAATAGTAGGGAGTAGTGTTGAGGCACTAAATTTAGAGCTTTTTTTTAACTCAAATAAAGAAGCTGGATACTTACATAAAAAAACTTTTTTAGATTCATCCGAGGAGTCTGTTTTAGAGTGTATTAATTTTGTAAAACAACAAGAAATAGATGAAATATATTGCGTGACCGAAAAATTAAATGATAAGGGGCTTAAAACCTTGATAAAATTTTGTGATAATAATTTAAAAACAATAAAATTTATCCCAAATACAACTAAGTTGAATTCTAAAAAACTTATTTATGAAACGTATGATTCTTTACCAATATTATCGTTAAGAAGAGTTCCTCTTCAAGACTCAGTGAATCTATTTTTTAAAAGGTTTATAGACATTATTATATCTTTAGCTGTTGTTATTTTTATTCTGAGCTGGCTAACTCCTATCATAGCTTTGTTTATTAAAAAAGATTCCGATGGCCCTGTTTTCTTTCAGCAAATAAGAAATGGAATAAATTATGAGGAGTTCAGTTGCTTGAAATTTAGGTCAATGATAGTAAATGAGAATGCACATAATTTACAAGCAACAAAGGGAGATTCTAGAGTTACTAATATTGGTGCGTTTCTGCGAAAAACTAGCCTTGACGAAATGCCGCAATTTATAAACGTATTGCTTGGGGACATGTCTGTTGTAGGCCCAAGGCCACATATGATAAAAGAAAATGATAAGTATTACAAGACAGTTGATAAATACATGTTAAGACATGTGATTAAGCCAGGTATTACGGGCTTAGCTCAAGTTAGTGGGTATCGAGGAGAAGTTGAAAAAGAATCAGACATAGTTAATAGAATCAAGTTTGACATATATTATTTAGAAAATTGGTCAATATTACTAGACATAAAAATTATCTTTAGAACAATATCAAATTCTTTAAAGGGTGAAGACAAAGCATATTAGTTGTCTTTTTCTTTTTTTTAATAATTACATATACAGTATTTTTACAAAAAAACATCAATGAACATACTTATTCTTGGTTCTGGAGGAAGAGAACATGCTTTTGCATTAAAAATAGCAGATAGTAAATTAACAAATAAGCTATATGTTGCCCCTGGAAATTCTGGCACTCAGCAAATTGCCACGAACATCCCAATAAACATAAATGATTTTGAGCAAGTAAAAAAGACATCTCTTGAACTTGGTATTACCATGATAATAGTTGGACCAGAAGACCCATTAGTAAACGGAATACACGATTTCTTCGCTAGAGATGAGCAAACAAAATCAATAGCCATTATTGGTCCAAAGAAAAAGGCAGCAAGTTTAGAAGGGAGTAAAGATTTTGCAAAAAAGTTTTTGATACGTCATAATATACCAACAGCATCTTATGCAACATTTACAAAAGATAATTTAAATGACGGCTTTGAATTTTTAAAAACCCTCAACCCACCTTATGTTTTAAAAGCTGACGGATTAGCCGCAGGAAAAGGGGTTTTAATAATTGACAATTTGGAAGAGGCAAACAACGAGTTAAGAGAAATGTTAGTTGGTGAAAAGTTTGGAATAGCAAGCTCTAAAGTAGTAATTGAAGAATTTCTAGACGGAATAGAATTAAGTTGTTTTGTGTTAACCGATGGTGTAAACTACAAAGTGCTTCCAACGGCCAAAGACTATAAAAGAATCGGAGAAGGCGACTCTGGCTTAAATACTGGAGGTATGGGAGCTATATCTCCAGTTCCTTTTGCGAAGAAAGAGCTATTAAATAAAATCGAACAAAACATAATTACCCCTACTATTGAAGGTCTCAAAAAAGATGGAATTGAGTACCAAGGCTTTATTTTTATAGGATTAATTAATGTTAATGACGAACCAAAAGTTATAGAATATAATGTTCGAATGGGAGATCCAGAAACAGAGGCTGTTTTACCTAGAATTCAAAATGATTTTGTGGAAATATTTCAATCTTTTAAAGATAAAACACTAAATAAGATTGATTTAAAAATTGACAATAGATCAGCGGCTACAGTTGTTTTGGTTTCAGGAGGGTACCCTAGTAATTATAACAAAGGAATTAAAATAACAGGCATAGACCATGTTGTTGATTCGACAGTTTATCATGCAGGAGCTATTCAAAAAGAGGGTGGTGTCTACACAAACGGAGGAAGAGTGTTAGCCATTACTTCATTTGGGAACAACTTTCAGGAAGCCTTAGATATTTCATATAAGAGCGCTTCAAAAATTAATTTTGACAGGATGTACTACAGAAAAGATTTAGGTTTCGATTTATAAAAAAGAATGGGCAGATATAGACTTGTCTTCTTCCTGATTGTCATCAAACTTTTTTAATTGTAACATCCAGTATGTAAAAGCACAGATAAATACAACGATAGAAACCCAAGTCATAAAATTAGCAACCCACCAATTGTCTAGTTCAGTAATTCTTAAAAAATCAAATGGGAAGAAAAGATAATTCACAAATAAGTCTTCAATTCCATAAAATATATCTCTTATTAACATATTGTAGTATTTTTACATTGCAAATATACAAACTCTTTAAATGATAGCAACTTTTTTTACAAAATCAAATCCAACCCATTATGTATTTGCAATTATATACTTATTAGGTCTGTTTGTAATTAATTTAAACTACAATATTTTTAATTTTTTGATTGGCTCTTTGGCATTGTTATTATTATTGCTAGCCGTGTTACTGTCTAAATTTATAATTAGTAAAAACAGCTTAACTAAAAAAAGCAATTATGGAATTATAGCAATATGTTTTTTTATAGGGCTATTTATGCAGCAAGTTTTAGTTTTTGATGATATATTAATAGCAAATGTATTTTTACTTCTTGCAATCAGAAAAATTTATAGTATAAGAACTCCAATTAGTATTAACAAAAAGGTTTTTGACGCCTCTTTTTGGATTTTAATTAGCTCAATATTTTATATTCCAACCCTATATTTCTTTATTCTGCTGTTTATCGCATTAACATTATATTCACACCTAAATTTAAAAAATATAGTAGTAGTTATTTTCGCGGTAATATCGGCCACAACATCTTTATATTTACTAGAAACAATTAGCTCTGGTTACCTTCACCCTATAGATTTTACAAATATTTTATTTTTTGACATCCCATCGATTTATTATATTTCTTCTTTTTATGAAACCGTATTTAAATTTAAGTGGTCCATAAAACTTATTATATTTTTTAGCTTTCTATTACCTCTTACACTTATATTTATATGGAACAAGGTTATTAAAACCAATGAGAGAAGAAGAACAACTACTTTGGTTCTTTTAACTATAATTTTGTCTACAATTATTTTCATTAACGACCTCAACTCTAATGCATTTGCTTTTCTATTATTTCCGGTAATTATAATTTTTACCAGCTATATGGAACAGTCCAAAATGACAATAGTTACCAACTTAGTTTTATCAATAAGTATAATCGTACCTTATGTTTTAATTCTATTTTAATTACTTTTGGTTAACTAAATTTGAATTATGAAAGTAGAAGTTTCCAACGGAGAACTTATGGATAAATTATCCATACTAGAGCTTAAATTAAAAAACATTGCTGACTCTAAAAAGTTAAAAAATGTTAACATGGAATACAATGAACTTAACCCATTAGTTCAGCAATTATTTAAAACACACAACCACGCTATAAAGGTATTGTACCAAAAGCTTGCCGAAATTAACGCAAAACTTTGGATTATTGAAGATGAAATTAGACAGTGTGAAAGAGATAAAAGTTTTGGGGAAAAATTTATAAAACTTGCCAGAGATGTGTATTTCACTAACGATGTTAGGTCTGATTTAAAAAAGGAAATAAACATATTAACAAATTCTGGTGTAATTGAAGAAAAATCATATGAAGATTACTCTTAAGCATGCATGAAAAAGCCTAAACACATTCTTATTATAAGACTTTCGTCCATGGGCGATGTGGCAATGGTTCCGCCTGTGTTAAGTGAGTTGTTGAACACCTATAATGGATATAAAATTTCGGTTTTGACAAACTTGCAATTTTTTTCTTTTTTTAGAACATTTAAAAATGTTGACTTAATAAAATTTGATAAGAAAAAAAGACATAAAGGAGTCTTTGGATTGTTTAGACTTTTGTGCGAAATTAAAAAACTCGAAATAGATTATGTTATAGACCTACACTGCGTTCTAAGAACAAATTTTTTAAAAGTATTTTTAAATGTTCCTTTTTATCAAATTGATAAAGGTAGAAGTGAAAAAGAAAACCTAGTTTCTGGAAAATCATTTGTTGCTTTAAAGAGTACACACCAAAGGTATAGAGATGTTTTTGAAAAAATAGGTGTTTTAATTACCCCATTAACTAAAATTCAGACTGATAAAGTAGATATATCCAGCTTAAAAATAATACCTAAAAACAATAAGTTATTGATTGGAATAGCACCTTTTGCTGCTCACAAAGGGAAAGAATATCCAATAGCAAAAATAAAACAGGTTATTAAAGAACTTAATAAAGATTTTAACATCATTTTATTTGGGGGTGGAAAAAAAGAAGAGCTTATTTTAGATGAGATTGCAAGCAAGCATATCAATGTAATTAACCTTGCTAATAAATACTCATTAGACCAAGAAATGGATGTAATTTCTAATCTTGTGGTAATGATTTCAATGGACTCTGCTAATGGGCACATTGCAGCTTTATTAGGAATTAAGGTGTTAACTATATGGGGAGTAACTCACCCATATGCAGGATTTGGACCTTATGGACAGCCAGATCAAAATAATATTTTGGTGGATAGATCACAGTACCCAAAAATACCCACATCCATTTATGGAGATAAATTTCCTAAGGGATATGAAAATGCTATTTCTTCAATTAGTTCAGCAAAAATAATTGAAGCGCTAAAAACTTTAGTTTAAACGTCATCAAAATCAACATCTACTTCATCAGAAATAGCAATAGCCTGGCAAGCTAAAATTAATCCATCCGTAATTTCAGATTCGGACAAAACGGTATTGTTTAACATTTTAACCTCTCCTTTAGTGAGCTTCCCAATACAGCTACCGCAAACACCCCCATTACACGAGTAAGGAGCATCGATATCATTATCTAACGCAGAGTCTAGAATTGTTTTTTTCTTGTTAGACTTCACCTTCGAAGTAAAGTCATCAACCGTAAAAGTGATTAGAACATCTTCACTTTCACAAGAAATGACAACCTCCTTTTTAGTGCTTGTAAATAGTTCATAGGAAATATTTTCTTTTAACAAACCACCCGTTTCAAGCGCTAATGATACGCTTTCAATCATTTTTTCTGGACCACACAAATACAATGAGCTTTGTAAAAGGTTAAATTCATTTTCCGGGAATTTTAATAAATTAAAAATATTAGATTCGGTTATTCTGCCAAAATGATGACCAGCTATTTGCTCAGATGTAAAAACGTACTTTATAAAAAATCTAGATTGAAATTGATCTTTAAGCTCCTTAATCTCACTTAAAAACATAGTTGTTCGCTGACTTTTGTTTGAATAAATTAAACAAAATGTTTTATCTGTATTAATTAACGTCTGCTTTAACATTGACATTATTGGTGTAATACCACTTCCGGCCGCGATTGCAATTATATTATTAAAATCGTCTTGAATTGTGAACCTTCCTCTTGGCTCAGAAACTTTCATCGAGTCTCCAATTTTTATAGATGAATTAAGAAATGAAGACATTAATCCATTTTCAAGCTTTTTTACACCAATTGACAGATCTTCATCATTGTGTGAACAAATAGAGTAGTCTCTAATTATTTCCTTTCCATTTATAATAACTTTTAAGCTTGTGTATTGCCCCGCAGAATAGACGTATTTTTTCAATAACTCTTTAGGGATCTCAAAAGAAATCACAACAGAGTCGTTTGTTTCTCTAAGAATATTTTTGATATTTAAATCATGAAAGTTTGCCATTAACGATTGTTGTATAATTAAGAAACAAAGATATTGAACAAATTATATAAAATAATAATTAATTTAGCATGATTATATACAATATATATAAATTAGGCGTTGTTATATTACAATTAAAAAAATCAAGTGAAGTTTTCTTACAAAATTTTAAATTTATTGATTATTGCCGCTTTAATTCTTAGTGGTTGTTCAAGAAAAAAAGATAAGTTCTTAAATAAAGGGTTTCATTCAATGACCACAAAATACAACTACTTATACAATGGAAATAACTTATTAAATCAAGGTAAAGCCGAAATTAATGAAAATGTTTTTGATAATTATTGGGAGATACTTCCTATTGAAAAAACGCAGATTACTGAAGATAAAATTAACTTAAAACTTAAAAAAGAACAAAGCGCTAGCTTGTTTGTTCAGTCAGAAAAGAAGGCTGTTTTGGCAATACAAAAGCACGCAATGAATATAGCTGGAAAAGAAAAAAACCCACAAATGGATGAGGCATACTTTCTTTTGGGTGAATCTAGATATTATGATCAAAGGTTTATACCTTCTTTAGAAGCATTTAATTATATCCTGTTTAAATATCCTACAAGCGAGTTGGTTAATAAAGCTAAAATATGGAGAGAAAAAATCAATGCTAAACAAAACTACAACCAATTAGCCATCGAAAATTTAAAAGAAATTGAAAGCAGGGGAAGACTATCAAATGAAGAGATTGTAGAGCTAAATGCTGTACTTGCTCAAGCATACCTAAATTCTAAAAAAATCGATTCAGCTGTGATTCGTCTTGAAACCGCTTCAGAAAAAACACAAGATTTAAATAGCAAATCTAGATATCTGTTTATACTGGGGCAATTATATAAAAACTTAGATAAACTAGATAGCTCAACAATGGTTTACAACAGGGTAATTAAGCTACACAGAAAGATCCCAAGAGAATATTACGTTTATTCATTTGTTGAAAAGTCAAAGAACTTTTTGGACAAAAGCCTGGCTATGTCTGAATTAATTGAGTTAGAAACAGACATTGAAAATAGCGGTTATTTAAACATTATATTTCATCAAATAGCCAACTTGTATTTAGAAATAAATAATGATAGTTTGGCTATTAAATATTATAATAAATCCTTAAGAAATCCAGCGAAAGACAACTTAGTAAATCTTAAGAATTACAACACTCTTGGTGATTATTTTTTTGATAAGAATGAGTATTTAATTTCTGCTGCATATTACGATAGTACACTTGCTCAGATTAATAACAATAAAAAACTCTTTAGAAAAATCACTAAAAGGAGAGAAAGCCTAGATGAAGTTATTTATTATGAGTTGTCTGTTAAAACGAATGACAGCATTATAAGATTAGTTAAAATGTCTGAAGAAGAAAGAGTAGCTTATTTTAAAGATTATATTGAGGAGCAAAAAAAGAAATTAAATAAAGAAAAAGAGATAGTTAACAGTAAAAACGAAAATAGTTTTGTTTCTGCTAAAAATAATAATATATCCAACGAAAACGCTTTGTTCTATTTTTATAACCCTACTGTATTAGCTTATGGAAAAAATGAGTTTAAAAAATTATGGGGAGACAAACAACTTACCGATAATTGGAGAAACGGAAAAACCACGACTGCAATTAAGCCACTAATGTCGATTGGAAAAGAAAACTCAAAAACAAATAAGACTCAAAACCTTGAAGGGTATTTAAAATCAATTCCTAGCTCGTCTAGTTCTATTGACAGTATTTACAAGCAGCTAGATTACTCTTACTTTCAATTAGCATCTATTTATAGCGCCAAGTTTTTAGAATATGGATTATCAAACAATAAAATACGAAATATTGATTTTAACAGAAACAAGCTCGAGTTTGTCCTGTCAGCAAAATATTTAAATTACAAAAACTGTTTGATTTTGGGTCAATTAGACGAAGCAGATAGCATAAAATCTGATATTATCTTAAATTTTCCAGGTTCCAAATATGCAGAGATATTAAACAACCCTGAAGCATATGCTTCCTCAGATATAGACAATATAAGTGAGCTTTATGGAGCATTATTTCAGGACTTTAAAAATCAAGATTATGTAAAAGTAATTATTGGTTTAGAAAAGCTAATTTCTACTTTTGAAACACATCCACTAGCCCCAAAAATGCAATTACTGAAAGCTTCTGCAATAGCGAGAATTGAAGGTTTTGAAAATTATAAAAAAGCCTTAGAATTTATTGCTAAAAACTACCCTAACTCAATTGAAGGCGAAGAGGCAGAAATTTTATTGGAAGAAGTTATTCCTATTGTTGAAAATGCAAACTTTAAACAAGTTGAAAAAGGAAACAATTTTAAATTAATTTATTATTTCCCAAAAGAAAATTATAAAAAAATCGAAGATTTTAAAGAGAGTTTAAGTTTAGCATTGAGCGATCTAAAGAACATTCAATTAAACTCATCTACAGACATTTACGATAATAGTAGTACATTTGTTGTATTACACGGGCTTAAAAGTTATGATGGCGCAAAAGGTTTAAGTATCATTCTTGAGCAAAACGATATCTTTGTCAAGAAATCATCTTTTGTTATTTCATCGGACAATTATCAAATCTTACAAATGCATAAAAATTTGAGTGTATATTTAAATAAAAAATTATAAATTTATGTTTACAGAATCTAAAAAACAAAAAACCATGTCTACATCATCTAATCAGCAAAATATGATTACCCAAGGAACCTCTTTTGTAGGGGATTTAATAAGCGAAGCGGGCTTTAGAATTGAAGGAAATGTTAATGGAACAATTAAAACTTCAGGTAAAGTAGTGGTCGGTAAAACAGGGGTAATTAATGGGACACTAGAGGGAGTTAATGCAGATTTTGAGGGTGGTTTTTCTGGAAAACTAAAACTTAGCGGAACACTTACCTTAAAGGCGTCCGCTTATGTTGAAGGCGAAGTGGAGGTAGTTAAGTTGGCCGTTGAGCCTGGAGCTACATTTAATGCAAACTGTAGCATGAAAGGTGGAGTCAAAGAACTAAACAAAGGTGAGCAACAAAAAATCATATCCAAAACAGAAAAAACAGCTTAATAAACTAGTTCGTTTTTCTGGAATAGCCTTTCAAATGGTTACAATCATATCACTTGGATCCTTTTTAGGTTATCAGCTTGACTTATATTTTGGAATAATCAATAGTATCTTTACAATAGTTTTCTCCCTTTTATCAATTACCGTTGCTTTAGTGTATGTTATTCAACAAACAAAAGAAAAAAAGTACTGATGCATATTAAAACTAAAGTTTATCTTCAATTAGCATTACTTTCTATATTGCTGTATTCAATTAATCTTGCTTTTAATAATTTTATTTATGAAATATATTTTATAATTCCTCTTTGGAAAATATACGTTTTTAATACAGCTTTAGTTCTTGTAACTTTTTTAACAATAAAAATTCTAATTAAAACAAAAAGAAATCTGCTGTTTTCTTTTGTAATTGCATCTCTAAATAAAATGCTTTTAACAATTATATTTGTTTACCCAATAATTCATTTTGATGGTGATAGAGATGGATTAATTTTGACTTTTTTTATAATATATTTTATTTTTTTATTTTTTGAAATTAAATCTCTTCAAAAAAGTCTCTGATAGATGAAATCATTGTTGTTTTTTTATTTGAAATATAAATATATGTATGTACATTTGCAACCAAATTTAGAGCACAATCATAGCAACAATTAAAACCCTGGTATTAATTTGAAAAATTTAATTTTTTTAGTTTTCTTTTTTTCGTTTTCTGTTAGCTTTTCTTCATCTTTAGAAAGCGATAGCAATTCCAAGGATTTTAATGTTACAGAGATGATCATGCATCACATTAAAGATTCTCATGAGTTTCATATTTTAGACTGGAACGGTAAAGGAGTTTCAATTCCGCTGCCTGTAATACTTTGGACTGATAATGGTCTAGTCACATTTTCTTCCTCCGAATTTCATCATGACGATGAAGGAACTGAGGTTGTAACTAAAAAAGACATGTCATTTGTTAAGTTTCATGAAGAAATTTATTACGCAAGCCAACAACCTAATCTGTCCGGACAATACGTTGTCTTTGATAAAAACAAATATCCAACAAATTTAAAGCCTTTAGATTTTTCAATAACTAAACTTGTTTTTTCAATGTTTCTCTCTATGTTGTTATTAGTTTTAATTTTTGGAATTTCTGCAAGAAATTATTCAAAATCTAATAATGGCGTTCCATCGGGAATAGCAAAATTTACTGAACCATTAATTTTATTTATTAGGGATGAAGTTGCAATTCCAAATATTGGCGAAAAAAACCACAAAAAGTATATGCCCTATTTACTAACATTATTTTTCTTTATTTGGATTAACAATTTAATGGGCCTTATTCCTTTTTTTCCTTTTAGCGCTAATTTAACTGGTAATATAGCCTTTACCGCTGTGCTTGCGGTTATTACCTTTGCAATTACAACATTTGCTGGAACTAAAGATTATTGGAAGCACATTTTTTGGATGCCGGGACTTCCTGTTCCAATGAAATTATTTTTAGCCCCAATTGAATTTTTGGGCATATTTATAAAACCCATCTCATTAATGATTAGGCTTTTTGCTAATATTTCAGCAGGGCATATTATCGTATTGAGTTTAATATCTTTAATTTTTATAGCTGAAACAGTTTGGATTGCTCCACTTTCTGTAGGGTTTTCAGTGTTTATTAGCGTAATAGAAATTTTAGTAGTAGCCATACAGGCATATATATTTACCATGCTATCCGCATTATACATAGGATCAGCAATGGAAGAACATGAACATTAATTAATTTTTAAATTTTAAACTATGAGTTTAGTATTATTACAAGAAGTAGCAGTTACAAGTTATGGACCCTTAGCGGCAATTGGAGCTGGACTAGCAGCGGTTGGAGCTGGAATTGGAATTGGTAAAATAGGTGGATCAGCTATGGAAGCTATGGCCCGTCAACCAGAAAAAGCAGCTTCGTTACAAACATCAGCTATTGTATTTATAGCCTTTGTTGAGGCAGTTGCGTTATTCGCGGTTGTTGTATCTCTTATTAAGTAAATAAAATTTTATAAGTGCAGTGTTTCGGCACTGTACTTATTACTTATTTATTATAATATATTAAAACCTTAAATTATGGATTTAGTTACTCCCGATGTGGGATTATTGTTTTGGACTTTTTGTTCATTTGTTATATTGTATTTTCTATTAAAAAAATTCGCTTGGAAACCTATATTGGGTACAGTTAACGACAGAGAAGCTTCTATTCGAGAAGCTCTTTTAGCAGCTGAAAACGCCAAGAAAGAAATGGAAAACCTTAAGTCTGATAATGAGAAAATTTTAAAAGAAGCTAAAATTGAAAGAGAAAACATGCTCAAAGACGCCAGAGAAATTAAAACAAAATTAATTGCTGACGCAGAAAACCAGGCTAAAGAACAAGCTTCTAAGCTAATTGAATCAGCACAGCTAGCAATCCAAAATGAAAAAAATTCAGCTATGAGTGAGCTAAAGCAAACTGTAGTAGAGCTCTCGGTAGGGATTGCAGAAAAAGTTATATCATCTGAACTGGATGATAAAAACAAACAGCTAAAAGTTGTTGAAAACATGTTAAATGACGCATCTTTAAATAATTAAAATGAAAGGATCTAGAGCAGCAGTAAGATATGCGAAAGCAGTTTTTTCATTAGCAAATGAAAACGATATGTCTCCAATGGTTTATCACGACATGTTGTTTTACATTAACTTATGCTCCAACGATAAATCTTTTTCAGATATGTTAGCTAACTCTGTTATTAATACAAAATCTAAGCACGAGATTATACTATCATTAAATAATAATATGTCTGATCTTTCAAAAAATTTAATCGCCTTGTTAATTTCTAATAAAAGACTTTCAATTTTGGTAGACGTTTGTAATGCCTACAAGTCTCTTTACGAGGAAGCTAACAATATGATTAAAGCTGTTGTAGTAACAGCGGTGCCTATAACAGACAGTATAAAGCAAACGGTTTTGCTAAAAATCAATTCTATTTCTATAAAAAAAGTAGAAATTAACAACATTATTGACAAAAATATTTTAGGTGGATTTATACTTCGCTTTGACGGTAAAGAATATAATGCAAGCTTATCAAATAAATTACAGAAAATTAAAAAAGAACTTATATAAAAGGTATTAACCAAACACATTACAATGGCAGAAGTAAATCCAGCTGAAATATCAGCAATCTTAAAACAACAGCTTTCAAATCATGACGCTAACATATCTTTTGATGAAACAGGAACAGTCTTAACCATTGGCGATGGAATTGCACGTGTTTACGGCTTATCTAATGTCCAGTATGGAGAACTAGTGGAGTTTTCAAATGGTATTGAGGGAATAGTATTGAACCTTGAGGAAGATAATGTTGGAGTTGTATTATTAGGGGCCTCTAATGAGATTAAAGAAGGAGACACGGTAAAAAGAACAACTAGAATTGCCTCTATCCAAGTAGGTGAAGGTATTGTAGGAAGAGTTGTTAATACACTTGGGCAACCTATTGACGGCAAAGGTTCTATTCAAGGGAATTTGTATGAAATGCCATTGGAAAGAAAAGCCCCTGGAGTTATATACCGTCAACCTGTTAACGAACCTTTACAAACAGGTATTAAATCTATTGATGCAATGATTCCAGTTGGAAGAGGGCAAAGAGAATTAGTTATTGGAGACAGACAAACAGGAAAAACAACTGTTTGTATTGATACTATTTTAAATCAAAAAGAATTCTATGATGCAGGTGAACCTGTATACTGTATATACGTTGCTATTGGACAAAAAGCATCTACTGTTGCTGGAATAGCAAAAGTTTTAGAAGATAAAGGAGCATTGGCTTACACAACAATTGTAGCAGCAAATGCCTCTGACCCTGCAGCAATGCAAGTATATGCTCCTTTTACAGGAGCTTCAATTGGAGAATACTTTAGAGATACAGGAAGACCTGCTTTAATTGTATACGACGATTTATCTAAGCAAGCAGTTGCATATCGTGAAGTATCCTTGTTACTTAGAAGACCTCCGGGACGTGAGGCGTATCCAGGTGATGTATTTTATCTTCACTCAAGATTATTAGAAAGATCTGCAAAGGTAATTGCAGATGATAATATTGCTAAAGAAATGAATGATTTGCCAGATTCACTAGTTCCTATAGTTAAAGGCGGAGGCTCACTTACAGCTTTGCCAATTATTGAAACTCAAGCGGGAGATGTATCGGCTTATATTCCGACAAATGTTATTTCAATTACAGATGGACAAATATTTTTAGAATCAGATTTATTTAACTCAGGTGTTAGACCTGCAATCAACGTGGGAATATCAGTTTCAAGAGTTGGTGGTTCAGCTCAAATTAAGTCAATGAAAAAAGTGGCAGGTACTTTGAAATTAGATCAAGCTCAATTTAGAGAGCTAGAAGCTTTTGCAAAGTTTGGATCAGATTTAGATGCTGCTACATTAAATGTTATTGAAAAAGGGAAAAGAAATGTTGAGATATTAAAACAAGCTCAAAATGACCCATTTACTGTTGAAGATCAGGTTGCAATAATTTATGCAGGTTCTAAAAATTTACTAAGAAATGTCCCTGTAGAAAAAATAAAGGAATTTGAAAACGAATATTTAACAATCTTAAGAACTAAGCATCAAGACATATTAGATAGCTTAAAAAAAGGAAAACTAACTGAAGAAGTTGTAAACACTTTAGAGTCAGTTTGTAAAGATTTATCTGATAAATATTAATCTGTATCAATGGCTAATTTAAAGGAAATAAGAAATAGAATCTCATCGGTGTCCTCAACGATGCAGATAACAAGCGCCATGAAAATGGTTTCTGCTGCAAAGTTAAAAAAGGCACAAGATGCTATTACAGCGATGAGACCATATTCCAATAAACTTACAGAAATCCTGCAAGGTTTAAGCTCTTCAATTGATTCTGATAATAAGTATGCCCAAAAGCGTAATGTAAAAAAAGTTCTTATAGTTTCAATTACCTCAAATAGAGGATTGTGCGGAGGATTTAATTCCAATATTTTTAAAAAATCTACAGAGCTAGCAAACTCTGTTTACAATGATTCGGACGTATCATTTGTTGCTATTGGTAAAAAAGGAAATGATTTTCTTCAAAAAAGCTTTAATGTGGAATCAAATCACATTGATATTTTTGACAACCTAAACATGGAAAGTGTGTCTTTAATAGCAGAATCACTTATGCAAATGTTTGTTAATGAAGATTTTGATAAAATTGACATTGTATATAATAAGTTTAAAAATGCTGCCACACAACTTGTTGTAAATGAGCAGTTTTTGCCAATATCTGATATTGAAGATAATTCCAATAATAACTCAGATTACATTTTTGAACCCTCTAAAAAAGAAATAATTGAAGAGTTAATTCCAAAGTCCTTAAAAAATCAATTATTTAAAGCTGTTCGAGACTCATGGGCAAGTGAACATGGAGCTAGAATGACAGCAATGCACAAAGCTACAGACAATGCCACTGAATTAAGAGATCAACTAAAGTTAGCATATAACCAAGCTAGACAAGCAGCAATTACAAATGAAATATTAGAAATAGTTGGGGGTGCCGAAGCTCTAAATAATTAGTATCTCTAAAATTTGAAGTTACTTTGATAGCTTTGATTAAAAGCTTATTTTAGGATAAATATTTGAATTTGAACAAATTAAAGTCAGCTTTTAAACAAGCTATTGTTTATGGAATAGCTACCATTTTTCCGAGAATAGTTAGTGTTTTACTAGTCAGATTGCATACGGATAAATCTGTCCTTGAGGATATCTCTGACTATGGAGATTTATCAATTATCTTTTCTTACATAATTTTATTTAATGTTATTTTATCTTATGGACTAGAAACTGCTTTCTTTAGGTTTTTCAATTCTTACTCAAAGAAATCAAATGTTGTAAGCACTTCTTCCATATCTATATTTTTAACATCATTGGCTTTTTTGGCTTTTGGACTTACTTTCACTGATCAAATCTCTAACTTTATAGGAATTCGAGCTGACTATCTGTATTTGGTCATATGGATTTTGGTTTTAGATTCTTTGGTTGTAATTCCATTTGCATACTTGCGCTTAAATCAGAAAGCAATCAGATATACCCTCATAAAAATATTTAATGTTATTGTTAATATCTCACTAAATATTTTCTTTTTAATTTTTCTTAAAAACAATCATTCTCAAAGTAAAGTGCTAGATAAAATCTATTTTGAAAACTTTGAAATAAATTATATTTTTATTTCTCTACTGATATCGAGTGCACTTACATTTTTGGTAATGACTAATTTTTATTTTAAGATTCAATATAAAATTGATTTTAAATTATTAAAACAAATGCTTAAATATTCTGTACCAATCTTAGTCGCCGGTTTAGCATATTCAATAAATGAAAGTTTTGATAAAATATTATTAGATTACTTCGATGTTGATAAAGCACAAATAGGAATGTATGCAGCTTGTTATAAATTAGCTCTTTTTATTACCCTATTTTCAACAGCGTTTAAATTAGGTATTGAGCCATTTATTTTTAGTATTGCAAAAAACAATTCTGCTGAAAAAGCATATGCTTTAATTTTAGAGGTGTTTGTAATATTAGGATCTTTTATTTTAATCACAGTTGTGGTATTTATTGACTTACTAAAATTCTTTTTTATTGGTGATTCCGCATATTGGGAAGCTTTATATATAGTTCCTATTATTCTTTTTGCAAACTTATTTCTAGGGATATATCAAAACTTATCTGTTTGGTATAAAGTAACAGACAAAACAAAATTTGGAGCATATATCTCTTCTTTTGGTGCAGTAATTACACTTTCTGTAAACATTGCATTAATTCCTTATTACGGATACTTAGGATCAGCACTTGCCACATTTCTTGCTTATTTTGTGATGGCAATAATATCGTACTGTATAGGTCAACGTCACTATCCAATTCCTTACAACCTTCCTAAAATATGTGCATATATAATGCTAAGTACATTTTTTGCTTTTACTTCTTTTTATATTTTTCCAGGAAATTATTATTTTGGAATGGGAATATTAATTACTCTTGGACTAGTCATAATTAAATTTGAAAAGAACACAATTAAACTTATAAATAATGAAAATTGAGATAATAAATAAATCTAATCATAATCTTCCCCACTATGAAACTAATTCTTCAGCTGGGATGGACCTTAAGGCTTTTATAGACGAACCTGTAATCCTTAATTCTTTAGAAAGAAAAATAATTAAAACCGGCCTTTATATTTCTTTACCTATAGGTTTTGAAGCACAGGTAAGATCAAGAAGTGGCCTCTCCATAAAACACGGATTATGCGTGTTAAATTCTCCTGGAACAATAGATGCTGATTACAGAGGAGAAGTTGGAATAATATTAATTAATTTGTCACAAGAGCCCTATACTATAAATAATGGAGATAGAATAGCTCAATTAGTAATTGCAAGTCATGAGCAAGCACAATGGATTGAGGTAAATGAGCTGCCCAAGACTGTGAGAGGAATTAACGGTTTTGGAAGTACAGGAATTAATTAAGATTATGAGATTTTTAAAATACTTTCTTGTTATAATAATAATATCTTCTTGTAAGCCTACCAAGGGTATTACCAGCTCGTCAACAAATTTAGATACTGAGAGGTTAAACTCAAAACAAGTAATTAGAAAAGTATCAAAGTCAAAATCTAAATTCAAATCTTTTCAGTCTAAATTAAAAATAAAGTTAAATAATAAAGGAAAAAGCAAAAGCTTTTCAGCGAATGTTAGAATTATAAAAAACAAGGCTGTATGGTTAAGCTCTACGGCAGGAATTGTTAGAGTTTTGATTACTAAAGACAGCTTGTTTTATTATAATAAGCTTCAAAAAAACTATTTAAAATCAAGCTTTAGTAACATTGATGAAATTTTAGGTGTGAAATTGAGTTATGAAACTATTGAAAGTTTATTATTATCTGAGCCAGTTGATAAAATCAACAAATCTGACTTCAATGATTTTTATAATAGCAAAGATGATCCTTATATATTTAATTGGACTATTATTTCAACGTCTTCACAAATAAATAAAAATATATTTGAAGGAAGTTATTTTATAAACTCAAATAATTTTAAAATAAATCAGTATTCGTTTAAAATTAAAGAGGGTAGAAATAATTTTAATCTTTATGAGCTGTCATATTTTGACTTTATAGATATTGATAATATGACTTTTCCTTCAAAAATTAAGTTATATAAAACTAATTTCGAAGTACAAAATAGTGAACAAGAAAATTTAGTGACGCTAAAACTAGACAATTATGAAGGTGTTTTAATGGATCAAATCAATTTAGAATTTAAGTCTATCAAACTCAACAATAAATTTAAACTTCCATTTAAAATTCCAAGTGATTATAAAAAAATTTTAATCGATGTTCAATAGACTAAAATTCATCTTTTTACTAACAACATTGATTTTATATAGCACATTTTGTTATGCACAAAACTTAAGTCAAAAAGACTTAGAGCTTAAAAGAATTGATCTAGTAAACGAAATAAAGAATATTCAAAAGTTAATTAACAATTCTAAAGATGAAAGAAAGCTTGCTGTAGAGAACATTGAAAATTTAAATTATAAATTAGATCTTCAAAATGAGATTATAAAAATCACTAATAATGAACTTAATATAATTTCTGTTTCAATTCGAAATAATCAAGAAGCAATAAATCTACTTAAAAAGTCACAACAATCTTTAAAGTCTCAATATGCAGAGATGATATTGAAATCATATAAAACCAGATCTAAGACAGGAAAGTTGATGTTTATTTTTTCTTCTGTTAATTTTCAACAGGCTTTAAAACGAATTCAATATTTTAAACAATATTCGGAGTTTCAAAACAATCAACTACAAAAAATAGCTATTAATACTAAAGAGCTGAAATCGTTAGCTAATAAATTGAACAATGATAAAAATCTTCAATTAAAGTTAATTAGTGATAACCAAAACGTTAAAAACAACATCAGTCAAGAGCTTTCTAATAAAAACAATTTATTGAATTTTATTTCTAAAAATCAAACTAAATATGTAAGAGAGATTAAACTAAAGCAGCAAAAAACAGCTAAAATTGATAGAGAAATAGAAAAGATTATAGCTAGGGCAATTGCTGAGTCAAAAAGAAAGAAAAACACTTCGTCTAATTTGTTTACATTAACTCCAGAGGCAAAATTATTGTCTAATAACTTTATTTCTAATAAAGGTAAACTTCCATGGCCTGTTCAAAAAGGGTATGTTTCTCTAAAATACGGGAAGCAACCCCACCCAGTAGTTAAAACAGCCACAATTCAAAGTAACGGCATAAGAATAATTACTGCATCATCCCAAAAAGCTAGAACTATCTTCAATGGAACGATTTATAGAATTATTAGTTCAAAAAACGGCTCTAAAACCATTCTAATTCAACATGGAAATTTTTTCACTGTATATAAGAATCTTTCAACTATTTATGTAAACAAAGGAGACAAGGTTTTTACAAAACAAGAAATAGGTTTGATTATGACCAACAAAAACTCAGGTCAAACAATATTAAGCTTTAGTTTATTTAAGGACAATAAAACTGAAAATCCACTATTTTGGATTGGTAAGAAATAAAGCTTTTAATTCGGTAGCTTCTTGTGCTTTTAACTTCCCAGCTAAAACAAGGCTAAGTTGGCGTCTTCTTAAGGCCCCATTGTATCTTTCAATTTCTTCTTTAGATTCAGGAGTTATTTCAGCAATTGCTGTTGGCTTGCCATTTTTGTCTACTGCCACAAAAGTATAAATAGCTTCGTTAGACTTGACTTTTGCTCCTCCATCTGAATTGATCCAAACATCTAAATAAACCTCCATTGAGGTTTTGAATGCTCTAGAAACCTTTGCTTCTATTGTTACTATACTGCCCAAGGGAATAGCTTTGTTAAAAGCAACATGATTCACAGACGTTGTAACTACTATTTCCCCAGAATGTCTTCTTGCAGCAATACAACCAGCTCTATCCATTCTTGCTAGTAATTCTCCACCAAATAAGTTATTAATTGCGTTCGTTTCGCTAGGAAGGACTAAATCTGTCATGACAGTTAATGATGACATAGCAGTTTTTAGTTGCATTTACTTAGTTTAGTTCTTTATTTAATATCCACGCAGCTTCGTTATCAGAAATGCGTATCTTTTCTAAAGCCATATCTGCATCTGATCTAGTGTGAAAACTGGAATAGGCGACTTGAAAAAGTCCAAACTTGTTTTGTCCAATCTTTCTAGCTTTGTATCCTTTGTTTTTTAACTGTTTTAATCTAGTAAAACTGTTTTCCTCAACACTAAAAGAACCAGCGACTACGTGAAAATCTCCAATATTTTCTTTAACAATCATTTTTACAAGAGGTAAGGGATTCTCAATTACAAATGTAGCTTTTTGAATTTCTTTTTCAATCAATAGATCTGCTTGCTGGTAAGCAATTATATTTTTTTGTGCTATTTTATTTAACTCATTATTGTATACAATACTAGAAATTAAAAGCCCTGCTATTAGAGCTGCAGCATATTTTGAAAAGTTAGAAAAAGGTGCTTTTTTCTTGTTTCTTTTGATAAATGAACTTGAAACGCTTGATAGCCCGTAGGAGTCTTTTAAGTAATTTATATTACTGTAAGATACAAACTCTGTNAATTCTTCATTGATTGATATAACACCGACTTTTGAAAATACAATATCTTTTCTGTTGAGAATATCATTATTAAAATTAGAAACGTTTAGTTTAATTAATTTCATTGCTTCATCAAATGAAATATCATTTAATTCAGCAATATAATTAGCTAAAACACCATCATTTTTCTTAATTTTTTTATTAAATGAAATTGATTTAGATGGAGGGGTGAAAACACCCTCATTATTTAAATTAGCTGAATTTACAGAGGTAATAAAAGCTCCAAAATTAGGGATTACTACGCATTCATTTCTGTAAAGTAAGTCTTCAATATATTTATCTAAGTTCATTTTTCGAGATATTTCTAGAAACTAAAGTTAATAATCTTTTTAATTAAACCCAACTTTTATCCTAACTCTGTTTAGAACTTCGTCTGCTGTTTTTGAAGCTTGCAATGCACCAGCATTTAAGATGCTATCTATCTTATCTAAATTACTCATGTAAAATGTATATTTTTCTCTTTCTGAGCTGTATTTGGTAAGAATCAGATTTAGTAAATCTGTTTTAGCATGCCCATAACCATAACCACCTTTTGTATAGTTTTTTTTCATCATTTCAGTTTCTTCTTCATCGGCCAGTAATTTATACATTTTAAATAAATTACAGTTTTTCCAGTCCTTAGAAGCTTCTAAAGGAAGACTGTCTGTCTTAATATTTGAAATCTGTTTTTTAAGTAGTTTTTCTTCCAAAAAAATATCAATTATATTCTTTTTGCTTTTACTCATTTTATTACCATCGGTGCCAGCAATAAGCATGGTGTTTTTATCAACTCTAGATTCAGGAACAATAAATGTATCTCCATTTTGATGGTTAAATTTATTTGCTACACTTCTGGTTATTTCAAGATGCTGAAGTTGATCTTTACCAACAGGAACTATATTAGCATCATATAATAATATATCTGCAGCCATTAACATTGGATAAGTAAAGAGCCCAGCATTTATATCTTCTAAGCTATTTGATTTATCTTTAAAACTATGCGCTAGTGTTAATCTTTGGTATGGAAAATAACAATTCAAATACCAAGCAAGTTCAGTTACTTGAGGAACATCACTTTGTCTATAAAAAACTGTTTTGTTATAATTTAATCCAAATGCTAGCCAGCATGCTGCGGTAGAGTAGGTGTTGTATTTTAATTGTTTGGGATCTTTTATTTGCGTCACGGAGTGCATATCTGCTATAAACAAATATGATTCATTTTCTGAACTATTTGCCATTTTGATTGCAGGAATGATTGCTCCTAATAGATTCCCTAAATGCGGGGTTCCAGTACTTTGTATTCCAGTCAAAATTCTACTCACAACTTAATATCTTTAGAACTACAAAGTTAAATTTTTTATTTAAATACCTCAATTAATTTAATTAGTTTTGAAAACATGAATTTATTTAACTATTTCTTTTGGACTGTATACAGGATTTGGTTCTATTTAATTAGTAGTTTCTCTTGGATTATTCTTTTCCCGTTTCTATTTGTTTTTAGCCTCAAAGAATCTTGGTATCCAAAAGTGTTCAAGCTTGCGACTTTATGGTCAAATACAGTTTTGCTTTTCATGGGCTTTTATTGGAGAATAGACCATATCCCAATATTAGAAAAGGGAAAAAATTATATGTTTATCAGTAATCACACTTCAATGATGGATATAATGTGCATGATATCTATATTTAAAGACCATCCTTTTGTTTTTGTTGGAAAGATTGAACTTTCAAAAGTTCCATTTTTTGGAGTTATTTATAAAAGGGCGTGTATTTTAGTTGACAGATCTAATTCCGAAAGCCGAAAGTCAGTATTTTTTAATACCCAAAGAAGATTAGCTGATGGGCTTAGTATTTGTATTTATCCAGAAGCTGGTGTTCCTGATCCATCCGTAGCTCTAGATAAATTTAAAAAAGGGGCATTTAAAATTGCTATAGAACATCAAATCCCAATAGTCTGTTTAACTTTTTTAGATAATAAAAAACGATTTCCTTTTGCGTTTTTTAGTGGAAAACCAGGGCTCTTAAGAGTAAAATATCACGAACCCCAAAGTACGTTGGGGTTAACGCAGTCAGATGTTTCTTCTACAAGTGATCGTTTTAGAAATTTAATATTAAAGGATTTATCCTAATTAGCAGCTACTAAAGCTTTAACTTTATTTTCTAGTTCTTCCATCAATTCAGGATTGTCTTTTATCATAGTTTTTACCGCATCTCTACCTTGACCTAATTTCGTTTCATCATAACTAAACCAAGACCCACTCTTTTGAATTATATTCGATTCAACAGCTATGTCAAGTATCTCTCCAACCTTGGAAATTCCTTGACCGTACATAATATCAAATTCGGCTAATTTAAAAGGAGGGGCGACTTTATTTTTAACCACCTTTACTCTAGTTTTGTTTCCAAGGACCGCTCCATTACTATCTTTTATTTGAGTTGATCTTCTAATGTCTAACCTTATAGATGCATAAAATTTTAATGCATTTCCACCTGTAGTTGTTTCTGGATTACCAAACATTACTCCAATCTTCTCTCTTAATTGGTTTATAAACATAACTGTACAATTTGTTTTACTTATAGATCCTGTTAACTTTCTAAGGGCTTGTGACATAAGCCTTGCATGTAGTCCCATTTTAGAGTCTCCCATCTCTCCTTCAATTTCACTTTTAGGGGTCAATGCTGCTACAGAATCTATAACTACCATATCGATAGCACCAGATCTAATTAAATTATCGGCAATCTCCAATGCTTGCTCCCCGTGATCTGGTTGTGAAATGATTAAATTATCAATGTCAACTCCTAAATTTTGAGCATAATATCTATCGAAAGCATGCTCAGCATCAATAAACGCTGCAATACCTCCTTTTTTTTGACATTCTGCTATTGCATGTAGTGTTAAAGTTGTTTTACCGGAAGACTCAGGGCCATAAATCTCTACAACTCTTCCTCTTGGGTATCCTCCAACCCCTAAAGCTAAGTCTAATCCTAAAGATCCAGAGGACGTGGCTTCAACATCATCAACAGGGGCATCACTCATTTTCATTACGGTGCCTTTTCCATATGTTTTATCTAACTTATCTAGCGTTAGTTTCAATGCCTTTAATTTGTCTTCTTTGTTGTTCCCCATTTTGTGTAGATTTGAAATTTATTCTATTGCTAATTTAATATAACTTTAATGAGAATACAATTTTATTGTCATTCGTTTTAGTAGTTTTTTAGTATTAATTTTTTATATATTATTTTTGTAAAACAGAATTAATAAAAAGTATAGAATGCAACTGTACAATAAGTTAAGCTCTAATGAAAGAGCGGCCCTAATAGACAAGTCTAATAAGAAAAGGATAACCCTTTCTTTTTATCAATACGCTAAAATTATTGATCCAAAATCTTTCAGAGATCAGTTGTTTGTTAAATGGAATTCACTCGAAATCTTAGGAAGAATATATGTAGCCTCCGAAGGAATTAATGCTCAGTTATCTATTCCTAAAGAAAATTTTGAAGAATTTAAACTACATCTCAAATCAATTTCATTTCTAGAGCATACTTCTTTAAATATTGCTGTAGAGCAAAACAACAAATCATTCCTAAAGCTTAAAATAAAGATAAGAGATAAAATAGTTGCTGATGGCTTAAATGACGATACATTTGACGTCACTAATACAGGTGTTCATTTGAATGCTATTGAATACAATAAAATAGTAGAGCAGCAAAACTCTATTGTTGTTGATATGAGAAATCATTATGAAAGTGAAATTGGCCATTTTAAAAATGCCATAAAACCAGATGTAGATACTTTTCGAGAATCTCTTGATTTAATTGAAGAAGATTTAAAAAGCTACAAAGAAGATAAGAATTTAATAATGTATTGTACTGGGGGTATTCGATGTGAAAAAGCTAGCGCTTACTTTAAGCACAGGGGGTTTAAAAATGTTTTTCAGTTAAAAGGAGGTATAATTGAATACACTAAACAAGTCAATGAGCAGAAATTAAAAAACAATTTCATAGGAAAAAATTTTGTTTTTGACGAAAGACGCTCAGAAAAAATTAGTGATGACATTATTGCGCAATGTCACCAATGTGGAGCTGATTTCGACATTCATACAAATTGCGCAAATGATGCATGTCACCTTCTTTTTATTCAATGTGAAAAATGTAAAAAGCAAATGAATAATTGCTGTACTTACGATTGCAAAGAAATTAATAGCTTACCTTTTGAAGAACAAAAGAAATTAAGAAAAGGAAAGAAAAACAGCAACGATATTTTCAAAAAAGGACGAGGAGAAAACCTTTCTATAAATCAAGCTAACCAAATAGAAGATTTGTAAAAAGTATATATTATATTTAATAAAATATTATAATTAATGTCTTGCAAAACATGTAGTTCTAAATCAAACAGCTCACCCAAAGGATGCAAAAATAATGGAACATGCGGAACAGACAGCTGTAATAAGTTCACTGTTTTTGATTGGTTATCAAACATGTCACTGCCGTCTGGTCAATCTGAATTCCTATTTTCAGAAATTAGATTTAAAAATGGTAGAAAAGACTATTTTTTAAATAAAAATTCTCTTTCACTTTCCGTAGGGGATGTTGTTGCTACTCAGGCAGATAATGGTTATGATGTAGGGATAGTTACATTAACGGGTGAACTTGTAAGGGTTCAAATGGACAAGAAAAAAATTAGTTACTCAGAGGGTGAATCAAAGATTATTTACAGAAAATCATCACAAAATGAAATAGATAAATGGTCGTCTCTCAGAGATAAAGAAGAGTCTATTAAAGTACGAGCTAGAAAGTTTGCAATCGACTTGAGATTAAAAATGAAAATATCCGATATTGAATTTCAAGGTGATGGCACCAAAGTAACTTTTTATTATACAGCAGATGAAAGAGTTGACTTTAGAGAGTTAATCAAGCTATACGCAAGAGAGTTTAGGACAAAAATTGAAATGAAACAAGTAGGTTTAAGACAGGAAGCTGCACGTCTTGGCGGGATAGGATCCTGCGGAAGGGAGCTATGTTGCTCAACTTGGTTAAGTGATTTCAGATCTGTTAGTACTTCTGCCGCCAGGTATCAGCAGTTATCTCTTAATCCACAAAAATTAGCAGGTCAGTGCGGAAAATTAAAGTGCTGTTTAAATTACGAATTAGGATCTTATATGGACGCCCTAAAGAATTTTCCAAAGAAAGAAATAAAGCTTAAGACAGAAAAAGGAACTGCGATATGTCAAAAAACAGATATTTTTAAAAAACAGCTATGGTACGCTTATGTGGGCGAATGGAACAACTGGTTTTTACTAACTGTAGACCAAGCTAATGCAATTATTAAAGAAAACAAATTAAACAAACTAGTTTCAGGGCTAGAGGAGTATACTTCCGAAAACAACAATCTTGAAGAAAATAAGTTTGAAAATGTTGTTGGTCAAGATAGTTTAACAAGATTTGACAAACCAAGAAAGAAAAAGCACAACAAAAGAAGAAAAGCTAAAAAACATGTTAACTAGAGGATTAATAGTATTAATTGTATTTAGTTTTTTTTCATGTGATCAAGACAGGGTTTTTGATATGTACAAAACTATTCCAAATCAATGGGACAAAGATAGTTTGATTATGTTCGAATTTGATCTAAAATCAAGTTCATATAATTCTTTTATAAATGTCAGAACTAATCAAAGCTATAAGTTTAATAATTTGTTTTTAATAATCACTATTAAGGATTCTTCAAAAACAATAATGAAAGATACTCTTGAATATAAAATGGCTGATTCTAACGGCAAATTATTAGGCAGAAAATTTCTAAATACTTTTCACAATGAGTTAATACATAAAGAAAGTGTTAAATTTGAAAGCGGAAAATATTTGATTAGTATTCAACATGCTATGAGAAAGATTAACCAGATTAACGGTCTAAAATTATTAGATGGAATAATAAATATTGGATACAGAATTGAAAAAGAAAAATAAATTTAAAAAATATATTATCATTATTTGGGCACTTTTTATAGCGTTAGTGTCATCAGTTTTTGGAATTTTTTATTTTGCATCAGTTGGAGGTCTTGGAGAAATGCCAGACCTACAAGTATTAGAAAATCCAAAGACAAATTTAGCTAGTGAAATATTGTCTGAGGACGGGAAAACCATAGCAAAATTTTATTTTAATGACAACCGAACTCCTGTAAGTTTTTCAGATTTTCCTCAACATTTAGTAGATGCTTTATTAGCAACAGAAGATATTCGTTTTTTTGATCATTCCGGCATTGATTGGATATCAACTTTAAGAGCTTTTATTAAATTAGGAAAAGACGGAGGCGGAAGCACGATTACTCAACAATTAGCAAAGCAATTATTTACTGGAGAAGGGTCTAGAGATATTTTAGAAAGGATTAATCAGAAAATTAAAGAATATGTTATTTCAATAAGATTAGAAAAGCAGTATACTAAAAATGAAATTATTGCTCAATACTTAAATATATATGATTTTGGAAATAATGGTGACGGTATTAGGAGTGCATCAAGAATCTATTTTGGAAAAGAACCAATTGACTTAGATGTTAGTGAATCTGCAATGTTAGTTGGAATGTTAAAAAACTCTTCGTTATATAACCCCAGACCTACTAGAAATCCGGTTGGTGTAAAAAACAGGAGAAATGTAGTTTTGTCACAAATGCATAAATACGGATTTATTGACAAAGTAATGAAAGATTCTCTTCAGCTGAAAGATTTAAAATTAAACTATACTCCAGAGTCTCATAGAGATGGAATAGCACCATACTTTAGAGAGTATTTACGATCATATATGAAAGATTGGGTAAAAGATGAAAAAAACAGAAAACCAGATGGATCTAAGTATAATATAAATACCGATGGACTAAAAATTCATACTACTATAAACCATAGTATGCAAGTGTATGCTGAAGATGCAATCAATCAACATATGCCTAGGCTCCAAAAAGAGTTTTTTAAACAAAACACGATTGAAGACAACCCAACTGCCCCATTTCGAGAATTAACGGAAGGAGCAATAGACACACTTCTTAGGCGTGCTATGAAAAGGTCTGAAAGATGGAGAAAAATGAAATATGACCTTAAAAAACCAGATGAAGAAATAAAAAAATCATTTCAAATACCAGTAAAAATGACTGTTTTTTCATGGGAAGGTGAAATTGACACAATAATGAAACCTTGGGATTCTATGATTTATTATAAATCTTTTTTAAGGCCAGGTATGATGTCTATGGATCCAAATACTGGCTTTGTTAAAGCTTGGGCTGGCGGAATGAACTATAAACATTTTCAATACGATATGGTAAAAAAGGGCAAGCGTCAAATCGGTTCAACATTTAAGCCATTTGTGTATGCGGCTGCAATTGACCAACTCCAGTTATCCCCTTGTGATACCTTTCCAGATAGTCAATTTTGTGTAGAAAAAAATAAATTTGGTAACCCTGAAAAATGGTGTCCCAGAAATTCCGGCGACAAATATGGTAGAACACGTACTTTGAAAAATGCGCTAGCTAATTCAATTAATACTGTCACGGCAAGATTAATTGATAAAATAGGTCCAAAACCAGTTATAAAATTAGCTAAAAATTTAGGTATAGAGCAAAGAATATTACCGGTACCTTCTATTGCTTTAGGAACTCCAGATCTTAGTGTTTATGAAATGGTAGCTGCTTATTCTGCATTTGCTAATAAAGGAGTATACACCAAGCCTATACTAATAGAAAAAATTGAAGACAAAAATGGGACAATTCTATTTGAGTATAAGCGAGAAACAAAAGATGTTTTAAGTGAAGAAGCAGCTTACGTAACTGTTAATTTACTAGAAGGAGTTACTCAGGCAGGCTCTGGAATAAGACTAAGAACTAGTGGTGCAACCAATAATGCATATGAGACCGTTGTAACAGGATACCCCTATGAATTTGATAATGCAATTGCAGGTAAAACAGGAACAACTCAAAACCAAAGTGATGGATGGTTTATGGGAATGGTACCAAATTTAGTAACTGGAGTTTGGGTAGGTGCAGAAGATAGGTCTATTCATTTTGAAACTATTGACTATGGTCAAGGAGCGTCAATGGCTTTGCCTATTTGGGGAATATATATGAAGAGTTGTTATCAGGATACTATTTTAAATATATCCAAGGAACCTTTTTCAAGACCAGAAAAACTATCCATTGAATTGAATTGTAACAATTTTAAAAATGATTCATTAAACAAAATTAAAAACAATAATAAGAAGTTATTAGATATAGATTTTTAAAATAGTTAGCATGATAAATAAAAAAGTACTTAATGTGAGTATTGCTCTGGATGGAATTAAAGATAATATGACTATTATGTTAGGTGGGTTTGGTTTATGTGGAATTCCTGAAAAATCAATTGACGAATTAGTTAAATTAAAAGTTAAAGGACTAACGTGTATATCAAATAATGCTGGAGTTGATGATTTTGGGTTAGGGTTATTATTAAAAGATCATCAAATAAAAAAAATGATCTCATCTTATGTTGGTGAAAACAATGAATTTGAAAGACAAATGCTTTCTGGAGAGCTTGAAGTCGAATTACTGCCACAAGGAACTATTGCTGAGTTATGTAGAGCAGCACAAGCTGGTTTCCCTGCGGTATATACACCAGCAGGTTTTGGAACTGAAGTTGCTGATGGAAAAGAATCTCGGGAGTTTAATGGCAAAATGTATATTTTAGAACATGCCTTTAAAGCAGATTTTTCGATTGTTAAAGCTTGGAAAGGAGATGAAGCGGGAAATCTAATTTTTAAAGGCACCGCAAGAAATTTTAACCCAAATATGTGTGGCGCAGCGACTGTTACAGTAGCTGAGGTTGAAGAATTATATCCAGCAGGAGCTCTTAACCCAAATGATATTCATATCCCCGGCATTTTTATACAGCGAATATTTAAGGGAGATGATTACCAAAAACGAATTGAACAAAGAACTATAACACAAAGATAATGCTAGACAAAAATGGAATTGCTAAAAGAATAGCAAAAGAAGTAAAAGACGGTTATTATGTAAACCTAGGGATAGGAATTCCTACTTTAGTGGCAAACTATGTTACTAAAGACTTAAGTGTAGAGTTTCAGAGTGAAAATGGAGTTTTAGGAATGGGTCCTTTCCCTTTTGAGGATGATGTAGATGCAGATATAATTAATGCAGGAAAACAAACAATAACTACATTACCTGGAGCAAGTTTTTTTGATTCTGCAATGAGCTTTTCTATGATTAGAGGAAAGCATGTAGATTTAACTATATTAGGCGCTATGGAAGTTTCTGAAAACGGAGATATAGCAAATTGGAAAATCCCAGAGAAAATGGTTAAAGGAATGGGTGGAGCTATGGATTTAGTTGCTAGTGCTGAAAATATTATAGTTGCAATGATGCACACAAATAAAAAGGGAGAGTCTAAACTATTAAAAAGATGCTCTCTTCCTTTAACAGGCCTAGGTTGCGTAAAAAAAATAGTAACAAATTTAGCAGTGCTAGAGGTTACAAAAGAGGGATTTAAATTAATTGAAAGAGCTCCTGGAGTTAGTATTCAAACAATAAAAGACTCTACTAAGGGTACCCTTATTGTTGATGTCGAAGTCCCAGAAATTAACATTAACTAATTCCCTTCGGAATAGCATCTATTAACCTCCTTGTATACTCCATTTTAGGAGAAGAATAGAGATCTTCTGAAAAACCTATTTCTTCAAAAACCCCGTCTTTCATTACAATAATTTTATCTGCCATATATTTGACTATTGACAAATCGTGTGAAATGAAAATATATGTAAGTTTTAGTTTTGCCTTTAAATCATTTAATAGATTCAAAACCTGTGCTTGAACTGAAACATCTAAGGCAGACACCGATTCATCACAAATTAATATCTTTGGTGCAACACTTATAGCTCTAGCGATTCCGACTCTTTGCTTTTGACCTCCAGATAATTCATGAGGGTATTTATAAAAGTCACTTCTTTTAAGACCAACATCTTCTAACAAATCAAGACACAAAATTTTGTAAGAACTATTTTTTTTATCAATTTCATGAACGATCATTGGCTCCATTATTAAGTATCCAATTGTTTTCTTTGGGTTTAATGATGAATCTGGATCTTGAAAAATTAACTGTACATCTTTTCTGTATTTTTTTAATTTAGATTTTGAAAGTTTTGTAATATCTGTCCCTTTATAAAAGATAGAACCATTGCTAGCTTTTTCAATTTGAACAATAGTTTTTACTAATGTAGATTTACCGCACCCTGACTCACCTACCAATCCAAGAGTTTCACCTTTATATAATTCTAAACTAATGTCATTAAGAGCTTTAAATGACCTCCTTTTTTTAAACCAAACTTTATTTTGAATATAATATTTATCTAAATTTTTAATTTTTAAAATAGGGGAGTTTGAATAAATTTTATGACGACTAATTTCTATTTCTTTTTCGCCAATAATAGAGTTGTTTACAGAGTCATTAATATAATCAGAAACAGTTGGCAGTTTACGTAACTTCACTTTATTATTTGGTCTTGAGTATAGTAATCCTTTTGTATAATTTTCACTTGGATTTGAAAATATATTAGAAGCAATCCCTTTTTCAATTATCTTTCCTTTATACATTACGATTAATCTATCTGCTAACTCAGACACTAGTGCTAGATCATGAGAAATAAAAATTATACTTAACCCTTCAGAACTCCTAATTTTTAATAGTAATTCAATTATGTCTCTTTGAACAGTAACATCTAGTGCTGTAGTAGGCTCATCAGCGATAAGCAATTTTGGCTTGCAAGCTATAGCCATTGCAATCATTAATCTTTGCTTTTGCCCTCCAGACAATTCATGTGGATACTTGTAGTTAAAATTCTCAATTTTCTCTAGTTTCACCTTTTTAATTAATAAACTTATTTCATTTTCAATATCTTTTACCTTAACATTTTCTATCTCAAAACATTCACGTAGTTGATCTACACATTTCATTGTTGGATTTAGTGCAGACATAGGCTCTTGAAATATTATAGATATATCTCTTCTCCTAACTTGACGAATCCTCGCTTCATTTAACTCTAATAAATTTGTACTNTTATAAATTACCTCCCCTTTTGATATAGTTTTCTTGCTAGGCAATAATTTTAATATAGACAATGCTGTAACAGACTTTCCACTTCCAGATTCACCAACAATTCCTAATACCTCATTTTCTAATAAATCAAAACTGATATTGTTAACCACTTTAACAATATCAGTTTTTTTGATAAAACTTATGCTCAAATTTTTGACTGAAATAAGTGGGCTAGAAGAGACTTTGTTCAAAATAAAACATTTAATTAATTATAGTATACGCCTCTTCAATATAAGTGTAAAAATCTTTAGAATGTGCGCTACCTTCTTCTTCTTTTGAAATTAAGTTTCCTAATCTTACAATAATTAAGTCATCTTCAGGAATGACTATTGCAAGTTGCCCTAGATGCCCTCTTGAATAAAAAATTTCTTTATCCTTGTATTTCCCCAACCACCATCCATAACCATAGAATGGAGCATTTGAAAACTTTGGAGTTAAAGATTTTGCTATAAAAGTAGAATCTAAAAGCTGACGTCCTTCCCACTTTCCGTGCTGCTTGTAGAGCTTCCCTAGCCTAGCAAAGTCTCTGGCACTACTAGCGATACAACAAAATGCTTTTACAAGATTATTTTCTTTACTATCTACTTGCCATGGAGAAGCAATTTTAGCCCCCATTGGTTTCCAAAAAGATTCACTTAAGTAATCAGAAAGATTTTTACCAGTTGCTTTTTCAAGAATCATTCCCAATAATTGGGTATCACTGCTTAGATATTTATACTTCTGTCCGGGCTCTTCAACAACTTCTAAGTCTAGAATTAAAGATTTTAAATCTGATGTAAAATAGCTCCTAGCAGTTAGTGAAAAAGGGCTGTAATATTTTTCTACATAATTTAGTCCAGAAGACATTGTTGAAAGATCACCAACTGTTAGGTTGGCAGCTTTACCTTCACTAAACTCCTTAAAGTAATCAGAAACAGGCTGGTCAATTCCCTTTATGTATCCATCCATTATGGCTTTACCCAACATAGCACTAACAAAACTTTTTGCCATTGAAAATGAATTTGAAATAGAATCCTGGTCATATCCTAAGTAATATTTTTCAAAAACAATACTATCATTTTGTATAATTAAGTATGAAGTTGTTTCTTTTAACTTATTAATATCTATTAAGTTTTTAGACTCTACTTTGCTATTATATTTATCGCTAATTAACCATGGTTGATGAACACCAGTTTCAATGATATCATTGTCAAAATGGACATAGTCTGATAAATATGCTGTAGTGTGGCCTTTTAGGTACCCAACTTTTACAGCTTTAACTAAATAGCCAAGATCAAAAAAATAAAAACACGTAATTAGCGCAGTAATAAATATTAGTCCTGTTTTTTTCTTTGACATAATTAAGAAATTAATGTTATGACGTCTTTAGCAAAGTAACTAGCTATAAAACTAGCTCCTGCTCTTTTGAAAGCAATAGATGTTTCTAAAATTGTTTGATTTTCGTCGATCCAACCATTTTTTGAAGCAGCTTTTATCATTGCATACTCACCACTGACTTGGTAAGCAGAAATCGGGATGTTAAAATTGTTTTTTATATCTCTAATTATATCAAGATACGAAATCCCTGGTTTAATCATAACGATATCTGCGCCTTCCTCTATGTCATTCCTAACTTCATTTATTGCCTCTTCTCGATTTCCTACATCCATTTGATAAGTTTTTTTATCTCCAAATCCGGGCTTAGAGTTTAAAGCATCTCTAAAAGGACCATAAAATGATGAGGCGTATTTAGCACTATAACTCATAATACCGGCATCATAATGCCCTTCTTTTTCTAACATAGTCCTAATCGATTTCACCCTTCCATCCATCATATCACTTGGAGCTACAAAATCTGCTCCAGCTTCAATATGAGTAAGACTCATCTTTGCTAGTATGTCATTTGTAATATCATTAACAATTAGTCCATTTTCTACAACACCATCATGACCATAAGAGGAATAAGGATCCAATGCAACATCAGACATTATAAGAATATCTGGAAATTTGTCTTTTATGCTTTTTATTGCCCTTTGCATTAGGCCATTTTTATTTATAGCTTCTGTCCCATAATTATCTTTAAGATTTTCTTCAACTTGAGCAAAGAGTAAGACAGATTTTAATCCAAGGGCATGTAAAAGTTTAATTTCTTTTAATATAAGATCGATACTCATTTTAAAATAATTAGGCATGGATTGAATTTCTTGCTTGTTGTTTTGCCCTTCTATAACAAATAATGGGACTAAAAAATCGTTAGCACTTATAGTGTTCTCTCTAATTAAGTTTCTTAAAGTCTCACTTGTTCTAAGTCTTCTATTTCTATTTATTGGATACATATTTCATTGTTTATTAAACCCATTTGACAGGGTTTTTTAATATATCTATAAGCTTGGATTCTTCGCTATTTTTAGCAGGCACAAAATTATATTTCCAGCTTACCTTTGGAGGTAAGCTCATCAGAATACTTTCAATTCGCCCGTTAGTCTTTAACCCAAATAGAGTTCCTTTATCATGAACTAGGTTGAACTCTACATATCTTCCTCTTCGAATCTCTTGCCATTCTTTGTGGGATTTAGAATAAGCAAACATCTTTTTACTGTTTATTATAGGAGCATAGCACTTCATAAAATTATTACTAATTTCTTCAATAAAATTATACCAGTCCGACATGCTTGATGTAGAGNTTTGTTTGCAATAATCAAAAAATAAACCTCCTACACCTCTAGCTTCATTTCGATGGGAATTATAAAAATAGTTGTCACAATTTTCTTTAAATTTAATATAAAAACTTGGGTTGTATTTATCACAAATGGTTTTACACTCCTTGTGAAAATGTTGGATATCATCTTCAAATATATAATAAGGAGTTAAATCCTGACCTCCACCAAACCAAGAGTCAGCAATGTTTCCATCATCGTCATACATTTCAAAATATCTCCAATTTGCGTGAACAGTAGGAACCATCGGGTTTTTAGGGTGAATTACTAAGCTTAGTCCACAGGCAAAAAATTTATTAGATTTTGTATTAAGTTGCTTTTGCATACTTTTTGGAAGTACTCCAAAGACCTTTGAAATATTTACTCCGCCTTTTTCAATGACTTTTCCATTTTCAATTATTTTAGTTATTCCACCACCACCAGCGTTTCTTGTCCATTTGTCTTCAAAAAACCTAGCTTTCCCATCAATTTTTTCAAATTTGTCACATATGGTTTTTTGTAATTGTACAATATGGTTGTAGAATTTAGTCTTCATTATGCTTTATATTCTTTCACAGTATTAATAAACACTTCGACGTTTTCTAATGGGATATTAGGCAGTATACCATGACCTAGATTAACAATGTATTTATCTTTCCCAAAATCATTTATCATATTATTGACTAAGTCTTTAATTTTTGATTTACTAGAAAGTAGCCTAGAAGGATCTAAGTTTCCTTGTAATGTAATATTTCCACCGCTCAAATACCTTGCATTTCTCGCTGTGATTGTCCAATCAACACCAAGAGCAGATGCATTACTTTTACTCATTTCATTTAATGCAAACCAACATCCTTTACCAAAGACAACAACTGGGGCAAAATCTTTTAACTCCTCTATAATTTGGTTTATATATTGCCATGAAAATTCACTATAATCATTTGGAGAAAGAAGGCCTCCCCAAGAATCGAATATTTGTAAAACATCTACCCCAGCAATAACCTTTTGTTTTAAATAGGCTATTGTAGTTGCTGTTATTTTGCTTAACAGCTCATGAGCTAAAATTGGGTTTTTGAAACAAAACTCTTTAGCTTTATCGAATGTTTTACTCCCCTGCCCTTGTACTACATAGCAAAGTATTGTCCATGGCGATCCTGCAAACCCAATTAAGGGGATATCATTGTTTAAAATTTCTTTGGTCATTTTAATAGCATCAAATACGTAATCTAATGATTCGTTTACATCAGGAACTATTACCTCTTTAAGGTCTTTTGCATTTCGAATTGGGTTTGGGACAAGCGGACCAAAATCTGGCTTCATTAAAACTTCAATATTCATTGCTTGTGGAATTACCAAAATATCACTAAACAATATAGCTGCGTCCATTCCATATCTTCTAATTGGCTGAACTGTAATTTCACTGGCTAGTTCAGGTGTTTGACATCGTGTAAAAAAGTCATATTTTTTTCTGATTTCTATAAATTCTGGCAAGTACCTTCCTGCCTGACGCATCATCCATACAGGAGGTCTTTCTACAACCTCTCCTTTTAGAGCTCTAAGTAATAAGTTATTTTTTATCATAAGTAAAATATTTAATAGCATTATCAACAACCTGATCAATACTGCTAATGTCCGATGTTATAATTTTGTTAGAAAAAGTTTTAGCTTCATTTGTTGTTGTTTGCCCTATTGTAAATAGCGTTTCATCTTCAATTTTATTATAATAACAATAACTCCTTACAGCGCTTGGACTGAAAAATAAAATACCGTTAAAAGCTTCATCTATTTTCTTATAAATTAAACTTGTTTTATAGACTTCAACTACCGAAAATTTTACGTGATATTTAGTTAAAATTTCGGGTAATTCATCTCTTTTCAGGTTTCCACAAAAAAAGACAAAAATGTCATTTTTTACCGATTTTACTATAAAATCAGCCAGTTTTTGAGCATTTTCTTCACTTTTTACTACTTTTTCACCATTTTTTAAAAGTAACGATTTTGTTTTTTCACCAACACAGTAACAATTCTTAATCTTTAATTTTTTGTTTAAAATAGCCTTCACTGAATTTTTACTTGTGAAAATTGCGTTTTCAATTTTCTGATTAATATTGAAGTCTATGTTTTTAATTTTTATGGCATTATAATCATTAATTTCTATACTTGAATCACTTATTTTTTTATGATTTTTTGAGCTAAGTATTTTTGTAGATAATAATTTAGTCATGATCTACCTTTTTAAAGAATTTAATATTCTATCTCCGCCAAGGGAAATAATTTTTTTTGCCAGCCTCTCTCCTAAATCCTCAGTTTTATCTAGTTTGTGAACTTCGTTTATTTCTATTTTGTCTTTTCCGTCAACGGAGAGTAAAATACCTCTAAAAACAATAGAGCTATGAACTATTTTTGCATGTGCCCCAATTGGAGCCGTACATCCTCCTTCTAACTTATTTAAAAAACTCCTCTCTATATTTGTACAAAGCTCTGTTTCAACATGATTTATTTGTTTTAGTACTTCGGTAATTGAAGAATTAATAGTTAAATTTTGAACAGAAATTGCACCTTGTGCTGGAGCGGGAACCATCCAGTTTAAATCTTGATAATTCTTTGGCAATATGTCTAGTCTTTCTAAACCAGCTTTTGCCATTATTGTTCCATTCCAATTGTTTTCGTTTAGTTTCCTAAGTCTGGTTTGAACATTTCCTCTGATCTCTACAATATTATCTGTCTTAAATTTGTTAAGCCATTGAGCCTTTCGTCTTAAACTTCCCGTCGCTATTGTATTTTCTTTTGATTTCAATGCTTTATTAGGTATAATAATATCTAACTCAGACCCTCTTTGAAGTACCGCTCCTTGCATTACACCTAATGGCAATTTTGTAGGAACATCTTTAAGGCTATGAACCGCAATATCTATCTCATTATTTAATAATGCTAAATCTATTTCTTTTGTGAATACTCCTGTGATCCCTAGCTCATAAACAGGTTTAGATAAATCTTTATCCCCACTAGATTTGATTTTGATTATTGATGATGAAATATTAATTGTTTGTAATAGGGTCTGAACTTGTTCAGCTTGCCAAACAGCTAACTTGCTAGCTCTTGTCCCAATTTTAATATTATCCATCTAAAGTGTCTTTTCAAGGTTAAACACTTTTTTTATTAACTCTTCACTTTTGTTTGCTGCAATGTTTTCATTAATTAAATGATTTGCAAAATGATTGGTAATTTTTTGAATTATATTATCACTAATTAGTTCTGCATGTTCAAAATTAAAGTCGTTTTTCTTCTTTTTTAAATTTTCTAATTCCAAGTTTTTAAAACTCGTTAATTTGCTTTTTAGAGCTCTTATCGTTGGAGCAAACTTTCTACTTTCAATCCATTCTTCAAATTCATTTATTACGGACTCAATAATTTTTGTAGCTTTTGGAATCTCTTTTTCTCTAGACTTTAATGTATTATCTGTAATTTTAGATAGATCGTCAAGATGAATTAAATTAACATTATCTAATTCAGTTACATCATTTGATACGTTTTTGGGGATTGATAAATCTAATATAAGAAGTGGTGCTTTTGTTTTTATCAAGCATTTATCAACTGTAGTCTCTAATGCACCAGTAGCAACTACTAGAACATCAGTTTTACTAATTTCATGACTTAAATCAGAGATATCTTCAACTTTTAAATTGAATTTTCCAGCTATTTTTTCAGCCTTATCTTTTGTCCTGTTGATTAGAGTTATTTTGCTATTTTTTGTTTGTTTAATTAGATTTTCACAAGTATTTCTTCCGATTTTACCTGTACCAAACAATAGNATNTTTTTATTATTAANATCTTCCACATTATTACATATATACTGCACAGAAGCAAATGAAACAGAAGTTGCCCCAGTTGACAAACTGGTTTCATTTTTGATTCTTTTACTTGCTCTAATAACTAATGAAATTAATCTATCTAAGTAAGTGTTTAATAGCCCTGCCTTTTTTGAGCTTGCTGCACTGTGTTTCAATTGACCTATAATTTCGAAATCACCTAAAATTTGACTTTCTAACCCTGAACCAACCTTGAAAAGGTGATTAATAGCATTGTTTTCACTTAAGGTGTAAGAATATTTTTTAAACTCTACTATTGAAGAATTGGTTGCTTCACATAAAAGTGTTGTAAGTATTTCAGGGTCATTTACGAAACCGATAACTTCTGTCCTATTACAAGTGGAAATAGCCATAACACTTTCAAGTCCAGACTCTTTTGCTTTTGTTAGTAGGGATAATTTAGATTTAGGATCTAGACTGTAGTTCCCGCGAACCTCTGCATTTGCATTTTTATAACTTATTCCAATAATAAAAAAACCTGTTGCTTGGATTTGCATTAAGTATAATCTTTTTGCAAAAATAAGTATGCTTTTATTTAAAAAACAACGCTAAAAGAACTTTTTATAACGATAGTAGTTTTTTCACAAATCAATTTTTTTATTTTATAATTTAACTTATTTTTGCTAAATATTACAGATAGAAACGACTTAATTTATTTATAATGATTCTAAATAAAGAAAAAAAAAATCAATCAAAAAGTTTTTTAGAAAGTGTCGATACAGGTTCCTCATCTGAAATAGTTGTTGACAAAGAAATTTTCATAACTATTCATCAAAATAATACAAACCAGCTACAGAAATTTAACAAAGAAGTTAGTAAAGATTTTATACAGTTTCATTTTTGTTTAAAAGGTAGTTCTGAACTTGTGTTTAACGAAGGCTCATATAAATTAAATTTAACAAAAGGAAAGTCACTTCTATTATATAATCCGCAACGAACCCTTCCTATTAATTTATCAAATCAAGTAGGTTCTAGCATAATAACAATTTTAATATCGATTAAAAAATTTCATTTACTGTTTTCAGAGGAGGCTAGCTATATAACTTTCTTAAGCAAGGAAAATATCTTAAAAAAATACTATACTGAAGAAAACATATCACCATCAATGTCAATTGTTTTAACTCAGCTATTAAACTTTAATTTAAATAACTCTGTGAAACCATTATATTTTAAAGCCAAGACTTTTGAATTACTTAGCCTGTATTTTAATAAAAGTGATGAAACAAATTTAGATCAATGTCCGTTTCTAGTTAGTGAATCAAACGTCAATAAAATAAAATTAGCTAAGGATATAATTATTAATCGATTAGCTGAACCACCTAGTTTAAATGATTTAGCAGATGAGATAGGATTGAGTTTAAAGAAATTAAAGGAAGGATTCAAGCAAATTTATGGAGATTCAGTATATAGTTTTTTAATAGATTACAAAATGGAACTGGCTAGAAAATTATTAGAATCGGGAGATTATAATGTAAACGAGGTTGGACTAAAAATTGGATATAGTACATCGAGTCATTTTATAGCAGCATTTAAAAAAAAATATGGAGTTACTCCAAAAAAATATTTCATTTCACTATCATCCTAATTATAATAAATGAAAAAAGGTGTACTACTAGTAAACTTAGGCTCTCCAGATTCTCCAGAACCTAAGGACGTAAAAAAATATTTAGGAGAGTTCCTAATGGACGAAAGAGTTATTGATGTCCCAAAATGGGCTAGAACTATTCTAGTAAAGGGGATAATATTAAATACTAGACCAAAAACTTCAGCAAAGGCTTACAAGAAAATTTGGTGGAAAGAAGGCTCACCGTTAATTGTTCTCTCAGAAAGATTGCAAAAAAAACTCCAAATAAAGTCAACCATCCCAGTTGGCTTGGCTATGAGATATGGCAGTATGACGATTTTAAATGGGATTCAAGAATTAGTTGATCAAGGAGTTGAGAAGATATTATTATTTCCGCTCTATCCTCAATTTGCAATGGCAACTACAGAAACTATAAGTGTACTTGTTAAAGAAATTTGCACTGAATATTTTCCAGATTTAATAATTGAAGAAATAAGTCCATTTTACAATAACCAAGACTATATAAATGTTCTGTCTAATTCTATTGAAAGCAGTATTGATCTTAATAAAATTGATCATTTATTATTTTCTTACCATGGCATTCCGGAGCGCCATATAAGAAAAAGTGATATCACTAAATCACATTGTAAAGTTGATGGGACTTGTTGTGATACTCCTTCAGTAGCACACGAGTTTTGCTATAGCCATCAATGTAAAGAGGTAACAAAATTAGTAGCACAAAAATTAAAATTAAAAAATTACTCAACATCATTTCAATCTAGATTAGGTTTCGACCCATGGCTTCAGCCATACACGGATAGAACAATTGAAAGATTAGGAAAATCAGGAACTAAGAGAATGGCAATTGTTACACCAGCGTTTGTAAGCGATTGTCTAGAAACACTCGAAGAAATAGCAATGGAAGGTAAGGAAATATTTGAAGAAGTAGGAGGAAGTGAATTTACAACAATCCCATGTTTAAATGACAATAATGATTGGGTTGACTTAATTTCGAATTGGGTTGACAATTGGAAAGATAACGGGAAATGCTTTTAGATGAACAAAAAAAATTCATCACTTCTTGGTACAGAACCAATTTCAAAACTTTTATTTAAGCAAGCCTTACCAGCATCAATTGGCATATTAGTTATGTCATTAAATATTTTAATTGATACCATATTTGTTGGACAATGGATAGGCTCAATAGCAATAGCAGCAATTAATGTAGTTTTACCAGTTTCATTTTTTATTGCAGCATTAGGAATGGCTATAGGAATTGGTGGTTCCTCCATTATTTCAAGGTCATTAGGCTCAGATAATATCCAAAAAGCTAGACACACGTTTGCAAATCAAATTACACTTACAGTCCTAATTACAGTTAGTTTTGTTTTTTTAGGTTTATACTTTATTGAATCGATTATCCCATTATTTGGAGGAAAAGGAGGTATATATGAACCATCAAAAATATACTACACTATAGTACTTTATGGAGTTCCGTTTTTAGCTTTATCTATGATGGGAAATAGTGTTATTAGAGCTGAAGGGAAACCAAAATTTGCTATGTATGCTTTGATGATACCATCTGTTGGAAATATAGTTTTAGATATAATTTTTATTAAATATTTAAATATGGGAATGGCTGGAGCAGCTTGGGCTACCACAGGTTCTTACGTCCTTTGTTTTATATTTATTTTTTGGTTTTTTGCTTCTGATAAATCAGAACTTAAACTTAAATTACATCATTTAGTTTTAAAAAAACCTATTGTTAAAGAAATAGCTTCATTAGGATCAATAACTTTAGCTAGACAGGCTACTGTTAGCATCACATATTTATTAATGAATAATATATTATATAATTATGGAGGAGAAATCTCAGTTACAGCTTATGCAATCGTAGGAAGAATGATGATGTTTTCCTTATTTCCTGTCTATGGAATAACTCAAGGGTTTTTGCCTATTGCTGGATATAATTATGGAGCAAAGAATTTTAAACGTGTTAAAGAAGTAATTTCTTTAGCGATTAAATATGCTTCTTTTTTTGCAACTGTTGTGTTTTTAATTTTAATGATTTTTCCCGAAGAAATCACTAAAGTATTTACATCAGACGTTGAGGTAATTAGAGAAACCCCCGCAGCGATGCGTTGGGTATTTTTAGCAACTCCAATAATTGCAATTCAACTAATAGGGGCTGCATATTATCAAGGAATTGGAAAGGCAAAAATTGGATTGATTTTAGCTCTACTTCGACAAGGAATTTTATTTGTTCCTTTAATATTAATTTTACCTTTATTTTTTGGTGAAACGGGAGCTTGGGCGTCATTCCCAATTTCAGATTTATTTGCCACTATAATTACGGGGGTAGTTCTAAACAGAGAAATAAAAAAAAGATTAGTATAATAAATAATCCTTATTTTTAAAATAAGTAAAATAATCAGTCTATGAAAAAATTAACTTTAATTCTAGCAATATTCGCCTGTTTAGCATCTGATCAAACCTATTCTCAGGATATTGATTCTGACCAATACTCTGCATTAGAGTACAGGTTGCTAGGGCCATTTAGAGGTGGAAGAAGCGCTGCTGTTACAGGAGTACCAAATAAACCAGATTTATATTATTTTGGATCTACTGGTGGAGGAGTATGGAAAACTGAAAACGGAGGAGATCAGTGGAAAAACATTTCTGATGGTTATTTCGGAGGCAGTATAGGATCGATTACGGTTTCTACTAGCGACCCTAATGTGATATACGTTGGAGGAGGTGAAAAAACTGTTAGAGGTAATGTTTCATCTGGTTATGGAATTTGGAAAAGTATCGATGCTGGAAAGTCATGGATTTTTTCAGGTTTAAAAAACTCAAGACATATTCCTAGAATTTCAGTAGACCCTAATAATCATAATATCGTTTATGCTGGAGTTTTAGGTGATATTTATAAATCATCAGAGGATAGAGGTTTATATAAAAGTATAGACGGAGGTAAAAGCTGGAAAAAAATATTGTACTCAAATGAAGACTCAGGAGTTGTTGATTTAATAATAGACCCTACAAATTCAAGAATTATTTATGCATCGACTTGGAACGTTAGAAGAACTCCATATAGTTTGAGTTCAGGCGGAGATGGTTCTGCACTATGGAAAAGTGAAGATAGCGGTAATACATGGAAAGAAATATCAATGAATGATGGATTTCCTAACACAACCTTGGGGATTATTGGAGTAACTGTTTCACCTGTTAATAGTAACAAAGTTTGGGCAATGGTTGAGAATAAAGATAAAGGAGGACTATATTTAAGTAATGATGGAGGCGAGAGTTGGAATATAGTTAATTCAGAGAGAAAACTCAGACAAAGAGCTTGGTACTATACCAGAGTCTATGCCGATACTCAGGATGAAAACTTAGTCTATGTGTTAAATGTTAGGTATCATAAAAGTATTGATGGTGGAAAAAATTTCAAGACATATAATGCCCCTCACGGAGATCATCATGATTTATGGATTTCTCCTGAAGATCCTAAAAGAATGATAATAGGTGATGATGGAGGAGCGCAAGTATCTTATGATAGAGGTGAAAACTGGAGTACATACATGAATCAACCTACAGCACAATTTTACAGAGTCACTACAGACAACCATTTTCCATTTAGAATTTATGCAGCACAACAAGATAATTCAACGATAAGGATAAACCATCGTTCAGCAGGACGCTCCATAGGAGAATCTGACTGGGAATCAACTGCGGGAGGAGAGTCTGCTCACATAGCCATAGACCCACTAAATAATGAAATTGTTTATGGTGGAAGTTATGACGGTTTTTTATCAAGAGTTAACCATGCTACTAAATCGTTAAGATCAATTAGTGTATGGCCTGACAACCCGATGGGTCATGGTGCTGAAGGAATGAAATATAGATTTCAATGGAATTTCCCCATAATTTTTTCAAAACACAACCCTCAGAAATTATACACTTTTTCCAATCAAGTTCATGTTACTGAAAATGAAGGACAATCTTGGGAAATAATTAGTCCTGATCTAACAAGAAATGATCCTGAAAAACTGAAGTCTTCTGGAGGTCCTATTACTCAAGATAATACCTCAGTAGAGTATTATTGTACAATCTTTGCTGCTCAAGAATCTTCTTTAAAAGAAGGTTTAATTTGGGTCGGTAGTGACGACGGTTTAATACATGTTACCAAAAATGGTGGTGAATCTTGGAGTAATGTAACTCCTAAAAACCTGCCAGATTGGACTATGATAAATAGTATTGAACCAAGTGCTTTTGATGCAGGAACCTGCTATGTGGCAGGAACAAAATATAAGACCGGAGACTTTAAACCTTATTTATATAAAACTACTGATTATGGAAAATCTTGGTCTAAGATAACAAACGGTATCCATGAAGAACATTTTACTAGAGTTTTACGAGAAGATCCAGCAAATAAAAATATTTTATATGCAGGCACAGAAACAGGAATGTATATTTCGTTCAATGCAGGTAAAAGTTGGAATGAATTTCAGCTAAATTTACCGATTGTTCCAATAACAGATTTAACTATAAAAAATAATAGTCTAGTAGTAGCTACTCAAGGTAGAAGTTTATGGATGATTGATGATTTAACTGTTTTACACCAATCCTATATTAATTCTTTAAACCGAAAACAACTTACATATCACGATCTACAGAATGTTGAATTATTTACTCCAAAAGATTCTTACAGAACATCTGGCAGTAAAACTACTAGAAATAATTTGACAGAAGGAGAAAATATAGACAACGGAGTTGTTACTTATTTTAATATTAAAAATTATAATGATAAAGATGAAGTTACTTTAACCTATTTAAATAATAGTAGAGATACAATAGTTTCTTTTGGTAATAATTTTTCAGGAAAACAAAAATTAAAACTGCAAAAAGGAGCAAATAAGTTTTCTTGGAATATGTATCATGATGGGGCAACTGATTTTGAAGGAATGATTCTTTGGTGGGCTAGTTTGAGTGGTCCAAAAGCAGTTCCAGGTGAATATTTCGTAGATTTAAATGTTAACGGACAAGTAACATCTAAAACATTTAATATTTTAATTGACCCTAGATCTGAAAGTTCAATATCCGAGATGCAAGAACAATTTAATTTTATTAGTGCAATAAATGAGACAGTCGATAAAGCGCACAAATCAATAAAAAAACTCAGAAACATTAAAGTACAGCTTTCAAAGTTTATTAAAGAGTATTCTAAAAAAGATCTTAATGAGTTAATTGATAAAGCATCTACGTTAGAAGCAAAACTTTCAGATATTGAAAAAGAATTGTATCAAACTCAAAATAGAAGTGGACAAGACCCCTTAAACTTTCCTATAAGACTTACTAACAAGCTAGCTCATTTAAATTCATTAGTAAGTATGGGTGATTTTTCACCAACCGAACAAGACATTGCAGTTAAAGAATATTTAACAAATCAAATAAATACAAATCTTGAAATGTTTGATAGTTTAATGATAGAGGAAGTGAAAGGTTTTAACGAATTGTTTAATAATAATAAATTAGATTATTTAATCTCAATTGAGTAAGTCATGGAATATTACAATTATATAAAAGCATTACACTTGATTTTTGTCATAACATGGTTTGCAGGACTGTTTTATATTCCAAGATTATTCATCTATCATATCGAAGCAAACACTAAACCACAAATTGAAAAAGAAATATTGATAAATCAATTTAAAATTATGACTAAAAGACTTTGGTTAATAATCACATGGCCATCTGCTATTTTGGCTACTGTACTTGCAATCGTTTTGTTTGTTTTAAATCCTGGGCTTATTAATTTTGATTGGATGAAAGTTAAATTAGTTTTTGTTTTTATACTTATATTATACCATATCAAAACTCATTTGATTTATAAAGAATTACAAAACGATATAATTAACTACTCCTCAAACTTTATGCGATATTGGAATGAAGGAGCAACAATTATATTATTTGCAGTAATCTTTTTAATTACTTTAAAGAGCGCTACAAATTGGATCTTTGGCATTTTAGCAATAATATTTCTTTCAATAATTTTAATCTTAGGAATAAAATTATATAAAAAGCTAAGGAATGGATAAGATGAAATTAAAAGGAATTTCACTCCGCTTTAGGATATTCATTTTTATGATTTTAATGGTCGCTGTTTCGTCAATACTACTAGCAACCCTTACTTTGATTGAATACAACTATCAGTCAGAATATTATCATAATGATAGACTAGAAAGAAAAGAAAATCAATTAATAATAAGTCTTAACTATGTTATTCAAAATTCATCTTTTGACAATAATAATATCATTAAAAATATTTCTGATAGTAAAATAGATGAAATTTCCAAAATTCAAAATATTGAATTTAAATTATATGATCTAGATGGAAATTTGTTAAAAAATTCAGATTTAGAATCAACTGTAGATTTGGTAGAGTTAAAAATTCCTGACTATATAGTTGAAAAATTTAAAAATAAAAACACTGATAGATTCGTTGAAAACAATGTTAATGTTAAAAACTATAAAGTAGCTTATGATATATTAAAAGATCAAAACAATAAATCAATTGGTATTTTATATATTCCTTATTACGAGTTTGATTTTTTAAATGATGATAAGTTAAACTCAATACTCTATAGCTTAGGGTTTGTTCTTCTTAATATCATTATTATTTCAACATTCTTTGCATATTTTTTGTCTAGATATATAACAAACCCTCTATTCCAAATAAGTAATAGACTAAAGTTGACAAAGTTATCTCAAACTGATAATAAAATAATGTTAAAGAACCCACCAAAAGAACTTGCGGAATTAGTCAATTCCTATAACTTAATGATTGATGAATTGGAAGATAGTGCTATAAAGCTGGCAAAAAGTGAAAGAGAAAATGCATGGAGAGAAATGGCAAAACAAGTTGCTCATGAGATTAAAAATCCACTAACCCCTATGAGGTTGACAATTCAGTCTTTTCAAAAGAACTTCAATCTTGAAAATAAAAATGTCAACTTAAAAGTGGACGAATTTTCTAAATCCTTAATTCAACAAATTGATGTAATGAGTTCAATTGCTGGTGCATTTTCAGATTTCGCGAAAATGCCAGAACAGAAAAAAGAATTATTAAACTTAAATAAACTAATTGATACCGCATTAGACATTTTTGATAAGGAACTTATTAATTTCTCATTTGACTCTGATGAGGTTCTTGCTAATTTAGATAAATCTCAACTTATTAGAGTTTTAACTAATTTGGTTAAAAATGCAATTCAGTCAGTTCCAAAAGGTAGAGACCCAATCGTAGACGTTTATTTATCAAGCACAACAACCCATGCAATTATAAAAATAAGTGACAATGGGTCAGGAATTGACGAAGAGAATAAATTAAAAATATTTGAACCAAGATTTACCACTAAGTCAAGTGGTATGGGGTTAGGGCTATCTATCATAAGTAATATTGTTAAATCCTTTGGCGGGAGCATTGAGTTTGAAACCAAAATGAATATTGGGACTACCTTTACAATAACTTTACCAAAAAATTAAATATGAAATATGAAAACATATTAGTTACTACAAATGAAAAGATTACAATAATCACTATTAATAGACCTGATAAATTAAATGCCCTTAATATGTTAACTATTGAAGAGTTACATGTTGCATTAGACAATTTATCTAAGGACGAATCTTGTAAGATTATCATTATAACTGGATCAGGAAATAAAGCATTTGTTGCAGGTGCAGATATAAGTGAGTTTTATAAATTTTCTAAAGACCAAGCTCGTGACTTATCATTTAGTGGGCAAACAAAACTTTTTGATTTTATAGAGAACTATACAAAGCCGGTAATAGCTGCGATTAATGGATATGCGTTAGGAGGAGGCCTGGAATTAGCTATGGCTTGTCATGTACGAATAGCTAGTGAAAATACTTTAATGGGACTTCCTGAAGTGTCTTTAGGTGTAACACCCGGTTATGGTGGGACGCAAAGATTACCCCAGCTAGTAGGTAAAGGAATTGCCATGGAATTGATTTTAAGCGCTAATATGATTAATGTAGAAAGAGGAGAAAAAGTAGGCCTTTTAAACCATATAACATCACAAGAGAATCTACTTTCCTTTAGCACAGATTTAGCAAAAAAAATAATTTCTAATTCATCAAGTGCTATTGCAGCTTCAATAAAATGCATTAACTCTAATTTTAAAGATGGCGAAAATGGTTATCTTACAGAAATAAGTGAGTTTAGTAATTGTTTTCAGTCAGAAGATTTTATAGAAGGCACTAATGCATTTATTAAAAAAAGAAAAGCAAACTTTAAATAACAAACCTCCCCAAATCTTGTTATAAATTTCTAATTAAATGAGTAAATCATTTAACAAGTAATTAACTGGTATGAAAAATGATACTGGCTATATTTGTAAAAAAATTTAAAAAAAATGAATAAACAGATATTTTTATTATTTTTTCTTTGTTGTAATTTTATTTTCTCGCAATATCAAATTAATATAGAAGCTACAGTTCTTGATCAAAAGACTAGTAAGCCTATAAGTTTAGCAAATGTAAATTTCAAGTACACTAAAATTGGGGCTTTTACTAATAAAATTGGAGGCTTTAATTTAAATTATGATGAAAAGTTAATTAATGATGATGATGTATTTGTAATTAATGCAAAAGGGTTTAAAACAATTGAAATAAAAGCTTCACAATTATACAAATTTTTAAGAAATACAAATAAGTTTTATTTACAACGTGATGAACAAACTAATAGCTGGGTTAATGACTTATCGTTAAGTACAATTGAAGAAAGTGGTCCTAATTTGTTTGGAAAAGTGTTCAGTGTGTCTGGCCCAATTCAAGGTGCTACCATTATGATTAAAAATTCACTGGTTGAAGCCCAATCTGATTTTGATGGTTATTTTAATATTGACGCACAGGTTGGAGATATTTTAATTGTCAACTTTTTAGGGATGACTGAAAAACAAACCGTTGTAGAAGATCTCGACGACTTATATGTTTTGTTAAAAACCGAGGCCCAGGTGTTAGATGAAGTGGTATTATCTTCATCAAACAAAAATGAGGATAATCTAGTTGATACAGGATACGGGAGGAAAAATAAAGACGCCGTTGGATTTTCTAATTCAACAATTACAAAGAAAGATTTTTCACCAGGTGCGATTAATTTAGTAGATGTAATTAGAGGTCAATTCGCAGGAGTTCAAATTGAAGGTTTTGGTACTCCAAGAATTACAATAAGAGGAGGCACTGGTTCGATGAATACTCCTGCATATGCTATTTATGATGTTGATGGATTAATATTTGAAGACTTCCCTAATTTTATCAATGTACAACAAATTGAAAGTATCACTATCTTAAAGTCTTATGGAGCTACAAACAGGTATGGTAGTGTTGGTAGAGGAGGTGTTTTTGTAATTAGAATGAATAATTTATATAAAGGCTCTTCACAGTCTCTTGACTCAGCACTCATAAAAGGGAATGATTACGAAGAAGAACTTAGTATGATTAGTTTAGAAAACAATTCTAATTACATTAAGGAATTGGAAGAAGCCTTTTCTTTTGAAAATGCTAAAGAAATATACTTAAGACAAACATCTAATTTAGAATTTAAATCCCTACCCTATTATTTTGATTCCTATGATTATTTCAAAAGGTGGGATAATGATTATGCTTTTTCTATTTTGACTGACGCAGTTATTTCTGCTAAAAGTAATCCCAAGGCTTTAAAAGCATTGGCATACAAAATGGAGTCAGTTGACAGAAATTTTGAAGCTGAATTAGTATTTGAGCACTTACTCAAAATAAGACCCTCTCATGAGCAATCTTATAGAGATTTAGCTCTAATATATTCAAAAAACAAGAAGTATGTTTTAGCTGCAGATATTTATAAAAAAATTCTTCTTAATTCTATTGATGAAGTTGAAGTCTTAGGACTTCAAAAGACAATTGCTAATGAGGCCTATCATTTATATACAACTAATAGAGATGCATTTGATTTTAAAAATTTTCCTGTAGACGTATTAAAAAGATTATTACCCAATATAGATCTAAATAAAAAGATAAAACAAAACGATTTTATAAAACCAAAAGAATTTGGTTATGACTACAGAGTTGTTTTTGACTGGAGTGATTCTAATATTGAGTTCAACATTCAGTTTGTTAGCCCTTCGAAGAAATTCTTTAATTGGTCTCATACTAAATTTGAAAATAAAGAGCAATTAATGGATGAAATCAAATTTGGATATAATACTGAAGAGTTTATAATTGACGACTCTCAAAAAGGAGAATGGCTTATCAACATAGACAATTTTAGTATAGAGTCAGACATTAACCCAACGTTTTTAAAATATACAGTTTATAAGAACTATGGTAGAGATAATGAAATTAGAAAAACTAGTGTGATTAACTTAAATAGATTAACTCAAAAATTAACTTTAGATAAGCTTTTTTATAACTAACAGTGCTCGTTAAAAGCATCTTGTAAATTTTCAGAAATTAATTCTGCAGGCCTACCTTCAATATGGTGCCTTTCTAACATGTGTACTAATTCACCATCTTTAAATAATGCAACACATGGGGAACTAGGAGGAAATGGAGCCATATGATATCTAGCTTTATCGGTAGCCTCTCTATCAACACCAGCGAATACTGTAGCTAAATTAGTTGGAGTCTTAGAATTTGATAAACTAGCAATAACTCCAGGCCTTGCGTTGGCTGCTGCACAACCACAGACGGAATTAACTATAATCAAAGTCGTACCCTTTTTTTCTATTAAATCATCAACATCTTTTTCTGAAAACAATTCATTAAAACCATTAGCGGTCAATTGTTCTCTCATTGGTTTAATTAATTCAGCAGGATACATATTTATTTTTTATAAGTTTGTCAAACAAAGATACAAAGCAAAACTATTTAATTATTTATATTTGCAAAAAAAATGATGGAACATATTCTAGAATTCTTCAAATCTGAAACTAGCCCTGTAATGCAAGCTTTTTATGCTGGCTTATTTACATGGATTTTGACAGCTGCTGGCGCAGCTCTTGTATTTTTTTTTAAGTCTTCAAACAGAAAATTTTTAGATGCTGCATTAGGCTTTACTGGGGGAGTTATGATTGCTGCTAGTTTTTGGTCATTATTGTCCCCTGCTATTAATTTTGTTGAAATACAAAATGATTTAGGACAAACTACTATGCCATCTTTTTTACCCCCAGCAATTGGATTTTTTCTTGGTGCTGGGTTTATGTTTATCCTAGATAAAATGGTTCCTCATTTACACATTTTTGGAAAAATTGAAGAAGCTGAAGGGCCTAAAACTGACCTTAAAAAGACCTCTTTACTTGTTTTGGCTATTGCCCTTCATAATATTCCTGAGGGCTTAGCTGTTGGAGTTGCATTTGGTGCATTAGCTTCTCCAGAACTAGGAGCATCAGTTTTTACACTAGGCTCTGCAGTTGCCTTGGCAATTGGCATAGGGATTCAAAACTTTCCTGAAGGTTTTGCTGTTTCAATGCCTTTGAGAAGAGCAGGATTTAGTAAACGTAAATCTTGGAAATGGGGTCAACTATCTGCAATAGTTGAGCCTATATTTGCTGTAATTGGAGCTGCTCTTGTCTTGATCGTTTGGCCAATACTACCTTATGCTCTTTCTTTTGCTGCTGGAGCCATGATTTTTATAGTTGTTGAGGAGGTAATCCCTGAAAGTCAAAGGGGAGGAAATACTGATATAGCAACGATGGGTCTTATTGGAGGATTTATAGTTATGATGTGTTTAGATGTTGCTTTAGGCTAGTAGTGTGAAATCTAATTTCTGTTGGCTTTAGCTACTTCAGAAAAATTTATGTTCTTGTAAAAAAAGGTTTTATTTTTTAATAGTTTATTTCCATAAGTTTTTAACCAATCCATGTGTAAAGCTAAATCAGTTCCACTCGGAGCAATGATATTAAACTTTACAGAGTAATTATCTTCAACTGAGCCAGGTAATGATATATTTCTAGCGTAATGAAAATTATCGATTAGATTAATATGAGGTAATAAATCTATAAATGTACTTAACCCAGTTTCTTGATTTATAACTTGTGCAGAAATATATAAATAGGGGATAAATCCACCTGAAGGAGTACCGTCAGGAGTATTAACAGAGTCCCAATTAACCCTTGCTTCAATATGAATATTTGTCTCGTTTTCTGACAAATGCATTGATGCTGGAGATATATTGTCTTTTATTGCTCCTTCGAAGATAAATATAATTCCTGGCTCAACCCTTTCAGTAGCAATCACTAATTCAGGTTTTTCTGATTGTGAGTGTATTGTAATTGATGTTATTAGGAATAGAATTGTAAATATGTTTTTCATGTGTTTTTTGTTTAAGAACTATAATTTAATTGGAGTTTTTTAGAATTTTTATATCATCGAAAAGTCTGTTAATCTCTTGTTTATTTGTTCCATCATAAAACCCTCGAATTTGTTTTTTCTTGTCAATTAAAACAAAGTTTTCGGTATGAATCATGTCATATTCCCCAAAGCTATTGTCTTTTGCAGCTAAATATGATTTTCTTGCTAAATCATATATTTCTTTTTTATCTCCAGTGACTAAATCCCATTTAGAATCAATGACATTATTCTCAACAGCGTATTTTTTTAAAACTTCAACAGAGTCAATTTCAGGAAATACAGTATGAGACAATAATAAAACTTCGGAATCTTTAATTAATTTATCTTGGATGTCTTTCATGTTTTTTGTCATGATTGGACAAATTGACTGACAAGTTGTAAAAAAGAAATCTGCAACATATATTTTATTGTCATATTTTTTTTGAGTAACCGTTTCTCCATTTTGATTGGTGAGAGTAAAATCAGAAATTTTATGATAATTGATCTTATGAACGATAGTGGTGTCAACTAATTCACTATTAACAGATGCAGGCTGATAAACAGGTAGCCTTTCTATTGGTTTTAAAATATTGTAAAAAATAGGTACTGAGACCATAGCCCAAACAACCAATGAAAGACCTATCCACTTATAATTCGAAAAACTTCCTTGCATAAATATTAAAATAAATGTAAAATCAAAAATACAACACAATTAGCATTTAATTAGTATTTTTGATTGATATTCAAACAATTATTAATGAAATTTATTAAAATTTTATCCTTGTTGTGGCCGGTAATATTTTTTTCACAAAACAACATTGATGATTTATCTAATTCTGAGTCTGAGTTTGCAAAAAAAATCCTTTCTCAAAAAATTAATTTAAATACTGCAAATTACGATTTAAAGTATCATAGGTTAGATCTTGATTTAGATCCTGAAGAAGCTTTTATCAGCGGGGTAATCACTTCACATTTTTTAGCCCTTGAAGACTTAAATCAAATAACATTTGATTTATCAGATAATATGCAAGTTCAAAGTGTAATTCATCTTAATTCAAATGCCAACTTAGGCTTTACCCAAACATCTACAGACGAACTAGTAATTGAATTTCAAAGTATCCAAAGTCAAGGAACCCTAGACTCAATTAGTGTTTCTTATTCAGGGAATCCAGTAAGTTCTGGTTTTGGATCTTTTGAACAATCAAACCATGACGGAGACCCAATCATTTGGACACTTTCTGAACCCTATGGGGCAAAAGGCTGGTGGCCATGTAAACAAGATTTAAATGACAAAATCGATTCCATTGATGTATACATAAATACCCCACTTTATAATCCTGATAATGAAGATTATATTGCTGTTTCTAATGGTTTAGAGATTAGTCAGGAAATTAATAATAACATAAAAACTACCCACTTTAAACATAATTATCCAATACCTGCCTACCTGATTGCTGTCGCTGTGACTAATTATGAAGTTTATTCTCATCAGGTTAGCAATAATGGAAATCCATTTGAAATTGTTAATTATGTATACCCAGAAGATTTTTCTTCAGCACAACAACAAACATTGGTTACTGTTGATATCATGGATTTTTTTACTGAAAAATTTGAGGAATATCCTTTTTCAAACGAAAAATATGGACATGCTCAGTTCGGTTGGGGAGGAGGAATGGAGCACACAACCGTTTCATTTATGGGAGGATTTAGTAGAGGTTTAATTGCACACGAATTAGCCCACCAGTGGTTCGGGAATAAAATAACTTGTGGAAGCTGGCAAGACATATGGCTTAATGAAGGTTTTGCAACATATTTGTCAGGATTAATAATAGAACATTTAGATGGAGAGTCTTCTTTTAACTCATGGAAACAACAGAAAGTTAATTCTATCACAAGTCAGACATATGGATCTGTGTATGTTCCTGCACAAGACACATTAACTGTGGGTAGAGTTTTTAGTGGTAGACTATCATATAATAAAGGGTCCATGGTTTTACATATGCTTCGACAAAAAATTGGAGATGATTTATTTTATGAAAGCTTACAAGACTATTTATCAAACCCTCAGTTTTCTTATGGATACGCAAACTCTAATGATTTCATATCATCAGTAGAGCAAACTACTGAAATGGAATTATCTGAATTCTTTGATGACTGGTTATTCAATGAGGGTTACCCAAGCTATGTAGCAGAATGGGGACAGCCATCATCAGAACTACAGATAATATTAAGCCAACAGTCAAGCCATGAATCTGTTGATTTTTTTGAAGGTTTAATCAAAATAAGAGTTTTTGGTGATTCTGGAGAAGAACTGGATTTATTGTTAGACCATAGTTATAACAGTCAAATATTTATAAATGAATTGGATTTTAATGTTTCTTCAATTGAAATTAATCCAGACTTTGATGTTATCTCAAAAAATAACTTTATTGTTCTAAGCTCTGAGACTCCAGAAATTAATGATAAATTAGTAATATACCCAAATCCGACTAGATCAAATATAGAGATTAAAAAACCGTTTGATTTAAAAATAAATAATATTGAATTATATAATATTAACGGACAATTAATTTCGGCATATTTATATTCTAAAAATCTAGAACTTGGGATATTAAATCAGGGTCAGTATTTTTTAAAGTTTCAGTGTAAAACAGGAAATATTTATAAATCTTTAATTGTAAAATAAAGTAAGTCTTTTTTCTTCTTTTTTATGTTAGATTCCTGTATTTTAGCCCCCTAATAATTATCATATACAATGATCGAGTTTTTTATTAAGGTTTCACAGTTACTATTGAGTTTATCTATATTAGTTGTTCTTCATGAATTAGGACACTTTATCCCAGCTAAATTATTTAAAACAAAAGT
>JGI20154J14316_10000030_pt1 | contig 96363 bp, 48 predicted proteins | sample COG_04_FD_14316 | JGI IMG/M metagenome (IMG submission 14316)
GCGCCCTGTTCGATCGTTGGTACGTACATGTTGAGTATCGCAACTGCGGCTTCGATGGCACTCCCGTTGGTGTTGGGGTTTACCCATTCTTTGAGTTCTTTGCAGTGGTGATATATTTCTCTGGCGTAATCTTCACAGTCTCCGTGGAATATGGTGGATCCATCTGCAGTGGGTTCTCTTGGTATGTCCCATCGCTCCGTGCCTTTTAGAGTCGGTGTCATTTGAACGTCTGGCGTGTATTGCACCGATATTTTCGTGTGTAGTGTCAGGAAGTCTGCAAGGACAGCGAGACATCGAATGTGTTTTGACTTTATCGTGCCCGACATCATGTTTGTGACCCACCGGACAAATTCTGCTGAGGTCATTGTATTTCGTGCCAATGCAATTTGCAGGCGGCTTTCGTACGATTTTAAAGCGAGCTTGCGTTTGGCATTCGGGTCCGTATCGATCATGCAGAATGCACCTGCTGGGAGAGTCATGCCAAGAACGTTGATATAGTATGGCGAGTGTACTAGTTTGAGTCCGCGAACAATCGGCATAAGTGTCTTTGAAGGTGGTCCAAAACCATCGATCCATGTAAGGTTTGATTCGGCTGCAGTGTAGAGAGATCTTACAAAGTTTGTGGATTGTATGGGATGGGATCGACTGACAATTGGTAGGGTCATGAACGTGATTGACATTTGCCCTGCGTGCAATGCTGGTCTGCTGGATGCGTCCCGCAGGGCTATACTTTGATAGGTTCTTATGTCGCACTGTGATACGTCTAGGATACATGTTCCTAGATACTGGCTGAGTGCCTGGGATTTTGTACCTTCTCGTCTCGTGCAAAATAATTGAAAGACCAATGATAACGTTTCGTTTTGTGATTTAAAATGGAAATGAATTAGCTTTGGCTTTGTTATAGTCCACATCCTGGGATTCGAGCCACAAGATGTATAGACAATCATGAATATGTCATCAGTAACATGGCTGTGCAAATCGTCGATGCGAAATTCCATATCGCATCCTTTTGTAAGGCCTGCCATCTTCTTCTAAGATGCTCAATGGCTTAAATAGTGCTGGATTCCGAAAACACATGAATTCCCATAGTGTTTTTTGTCGGCATGACAAATGCGACCAGTCAATTCGTTCAAAGAAATCCAGTTTTTGTGAACGAACGAATGATAATAAGATTTTTATGGATATTTTATATTGTAACCAATTGACCATTTTTTGTAACCACTCAATCGAACCAGGTCTAACCTCCCACGTTCTTGACCACTTCAACAGATAGTGAAGGCCCATTTTGTGTTTTGGATCATTGACATGTATTGCGCTCGGTCGAAGGTGATAAAGATCAGGCAAATTTTTGGCACGAATGCGCCATGCTTCTTGGTCATAGTATAATTCCCGGCAGGTTTTCCTGTATTGTACAAAGTCGTACGTTCTTAGAAATCCAGACACGTTCGTATCTACAATGTAGTTTGTTATCATTGTACATACAATGGAGCACGCCAACCCAGATCGCAGCCCAGTGTAACGGATTTTGCCCGCTGTTCGTAATTTTTGCAGCGAAGCAAAAGAGACATGGAATATTTTACAACTAAGTGATCCTATAAAAGCCACAGTGTAAGTTTTCAAAGATATGTTTTTTGTAAAGCAATTTTCGAATGAATGTGGACTGCACGCAATCCAGAATTTGACGAAATCTGCCGCAATCAATGGCGACGACATGGAGTCTGCGTGCAAGTATATTCACGCAGAGACGGGCGATGCCGTTCACAATCATCGGGGGCTTGGAGGAGATTGGTCTGTCTCAGCAGTACTCCAAGCACTGCGATCTAGAGATTTTGATGTGTACCCTGCAGTACAAACAAAACAGTCACGAGAGTGGTCGGGCCCATCTATGGACGATCTCGTACAAGACGAAGCGTTTCAGGGAATTATATTGCACCAACCGATGCAAAGACACTTTACATGCATTCGACCGGAAGAAGACAATGGCGAAAAGCGTTTGTATTATGTTGATTCGCAATCGGACGGTCCGAGGCGAATTTCATCCAGACTTGCTACAAGAAGGTGTTTAGCTTTGGCATACGCCTGGGAACCTTTCGTCGTAAAGGGTTCTCCTGTGGAATACGTTGCCCAACCCGAGAAGAAAGTCCTCTCCGCCCCGTATGGAATGAAACAGCGTCCGGTAGAGAAGCCCTCCGAGGAATTCTTGCAAGCGTGGCGATCCTTTAGTCAGGGGGGGCAGTCTGGCGCATGTCCTGTTGCCATCGGAGCCACAGCAATATCGTAAATGAAACAAGTAATATAATATGTTGTGATTTTTCTTGCAGATACCAAGGCTTTTGAGGCTCTCTACAGTGAGGACAGGTTGGCCAATGTCTGCCGTGAACATCTATTTCTCTTGTAGACCATTTCTGCCAGCAAAAATGGCAGATTCTATGATTACATTGCAGAGTGACGACTTTACGTCGACGCTGATAACAAATAGGACATTCGAACATTTGTTCATTTTGGTGTAATTTGCTTAAATACCTGCATGGGAGATTTCCTTCCAAATTGGGACGTTGGCAACGCCGAAACAGCGTTTTTTGAGGACGTCAACTTTGGCAAACATGACATCGAACGGAACATTCTTAAGTCTGAAATTCTCAAAGACCTCTACGCATAGGTTCCAAAACGAGGCGTTAAACGGGACTCGCCACATCCGAGTCAACAATGGTGTCCACGTCACAAACAGAGTCTCCGATGTCTTTTGGGCGGCCATTTCTTGATGGATCTGCATCATGTAGTAGACAGCTGGTCGTTTCCATTTTTTGCGAACCACCTCCGCCATTTCTTCGAATGTTTTACCGATGCCACCACCAGGGCACTTGATTTCGACGTTCGCATGCCATGCTACATCTTCAAGAGTCATGTGATTCGTTGATAGGGCTGTTTCTTTGGACATATGCTTGTTCAAAACAACAATGGCTCCGTCAGGACTTGCCGCGTATACGTCGTTGATGGGAATCTGCGGACACTCGAAGAAATGGGAATTCGGAATATGATCCACAATGACGTCTACAGCCGTGTCCTCGTGCTTGCTACCCCAAGCCATCCTCGACAATGCAACTTCGTCGAAATCTTCACGGACGTCTCCAAACCATTTTTGAAGAATCGTATCCCAATCCGATTCCTGTTTGAAATTGAAGTATAGGTCGCCCGGCTTTGAACCAGTAATACGACCTACACGCCCCGCCAACCATGCCTCAGAACCCTGCTCAGGTGCATCTGTCAATCCCTGGTCGCGCAAAGAATATATGTTGCGCATACTCATATTTAAGTTTAACACGTTCTAAATATATACCTGACAAATGCACAGTTCTTATTCTCTACATATTCCTAAACCCGAACCGCAAAAAACTCGGCGGCGAAAACGCAAATTTGTATCGTTAGCGCAGCAAATTACAGGCGGTGCATTCAAGTACCGTTGCATATCCTGTCAAAAGGATGTTTACTTCTCACCAGGACACGAGCTTGTATGTACACATTGTGCGTCCAGAACGGTGGAAAAGGTGCGAGAGGTCTACGAAAAACGTGTACTATCAGCTCGCTGATCGGTACTATCAGCTCGCTTATCATCGTCGTCTTCAAGCCACGTTTTAGCTTTGTCGAACGCGCGCGAGGCGGCCAACCCTAGCAAGCGGACCTCTTCCATAGTTGGGGGTTGCCAGGGCTTTTCTCCAGAGGGCGGAGGTGGTAATACACGCGCAGCTGTCCAACCTATAGTTATGCCTGATAGAAACTTAAACATTTGTTCTTTCTCTACGTTAAATTATAGTCCATTTTTACAATTGGTCTGCAAGCCACTGGAACCCAAGCTTTGCGCGCTCATTTGTGGTCGCAGAACATTCGATAATATGCCACTCGCAACACTTCACAGTCTCCAATTTCAAAATTGATCGCAAATCGGATCGCGACGCAGCGTTGGGCAAGTCCTGTTTGTTTGCCAATATCAAAAAAGGCTTACCCACCAATTCCTTATGAGACATCAGTGTATGCAACTCTAACCGAACTGTCTCGAAACGATCCCGATCCGACGAATCTACCACAAACGCAATGCCGTCCGTCTGGCCAAAATAATGTGGCCAAAGGGCCCTGAAACGATCCTGTCCCCCAATGTCCCACATCTTTATATCCAACTTCCCAACCTTTACCCCCTCCACATTAAACCCAACTGTTGGCACAGTGTACGGCAGTGGCTCGCCAAGATGCAACGCGTATAGTGTCGCTGTTTTTCCGGCGTTATCCAAGCCCAAAATTAACACGCTCGTCTCGCGATGAAACGAATCCCAAAGCCACTGCAGCTGGCTTAACACCTGACCCATTATGCGCGTGTACGAGCACGTTTATACTCTATACAACCAAAATGTAAAAACAGTTTTTGCGTTTTTTAACAACAAAATACACTATATAAGACCCTCACTCTGTGTAAACAACATGTCCGGCTACGAAGATTCAGCTAACATCAGCGGCGTCGGAAACGCAAGTGGTTCTATGCACGACCTCCAGCCGTTCTTTGGACAAGTCGAGCCTCAATACCAAAAGCTGCTCGCCGAGGACAAATTCGCTCACGAGACGTACAACCTCCCAAAGGCATACGAGGGAAAAAACAAGCACTTAGAAAAGGTCTTTGACTACCTCATTACAGAGGAGGACGCCTGGTACACCAGAGACGTTTTGCCTTGGGTTTTGACCGATGATTTATCCGTTAAATGGGAAATTTTCCGTTTTAACAAGACCCTTATGGATCTGGAACCCCACCAAGGCGTACCTCGATATGTCACTGCTGAAAGGGAGTCTAGGTCGGATCGCCTTGTTCGAAGAGGTTTGGCCTTCATTATTGAACACGGGTTTTATAAGACAGACCAAGGGAGGCAGCATTACTTGATGAACTTGCGCCAGATCGTCGATTCGGTCAACGAGACCGCCTACCACGGTGTGATCCATGCCCTGCTTTCGAGCAAGAACCACTACAAAGAGTGGGAGCGCCAGCACGGTGCTACAGTCACTCGCCCAGGTCAGCTTCTCCGATCGCAGAGAAAGCGCTGGGGTGTCGTGCAAAAACAGGAACGCGGACTCTATATTTTAGATGCTGAGCTGAAGGATCAGATGAAGTACGAACAAGTCACTCCAAATATTTGGATCCTCCCGTCGAAAATGTCCATTTACGTGACCATGGTACCGTCGGCCGAGGTTGAGTTCTACCGCAAGGGTCCTGCCGCGGCCAGCAACCTTGAGAAGGGCCCGGCCAACCTTCTCGCCTTCCGCGGTTCCAAGGTCTTCGAGACTCGTCCGTTCGATATCGATTTTATCGGCGAGCCGCGCGATCTCCTTGTCAGAGAGCGTCAGATTGGATCTTGGTTCCGATTCCCGAGCGCACGGGAAGCTGGCGGTGACGGCGAAGCAAGAGATATTTTCATTTACTCCATGGATCAAGACGATTACGTACGCATCCCGTACGCCAATGCTCTTGCCGAGGCCAAGAAGAATGCAGAGGCTGCTGGCGTCAGTATTTCGGATAGCCAAGCCACTGTCCTCCTAATGCGCCCATTCGAGACGTACAATATGGCGTCGGGCGTTCTCATGAAGGGCGGACTTGACACCGGATTTACCGCTCACGGCCATCACGATTTTATGTTAACGGACGATGTTATTCACAAGGTGCACATCGGACATTACACGTTCTACCACAAATCTATTGTGAAACAGCCGAAAAATATAATTATCGCAGAAGATATCTTCGCGCATTCGTATGTCTCAGGGGAAGGCGATAGTATGTTCAAAGGCGGAATTGGACAGGGATCGTTTACTTCCGAAATTGCCGAGGATAGGTTCAGAAGTGACCTGATTCCGATTCTCATTAAAGCTGGAGATGCTGTGCAGAATCCTCTGGACATTACAGGCCACTACAACGCACAGACGCTTGATACAAATAACAGTGATTTGCTCGACGACAGTGAGCACTACACAGATGCTGATAAATACGCATCGGCTTTGGGATTCAATAACCTGCAGACGTACGGTAGACAAAGCGACCAGTTCCTTTCGCCGCTCCGCAGCCTTAACACTGTCTGCTTTCAGGGGCACCAGCTGCAGCGCGACCCTGCCAAGGGAGATTTCAGCAAGATTGTGATCAACACTGGTATGTGGGGGCCCAACGTGTACCCGGGTTGCCGCGCGGTCCGCAATGGTGAGAACGCATTCCTGAAAGATATGGAGTACGAGAAGCACCGCCTCGCAAACCTAAGGTAGAGACATGTTAGGTTTAAATATAAGTCAACATTAAATTAAAAAACTATCCAAATAATTCAAATTAAATACTACAATGACTCGTTTACTTTTCGCCTGGGTATTCTCCAGGTATTCGACCAGGAAGCCGGGTGTTCCACTAACAATGGTTCTGTAGCGTAAATCGTTGTACCGCTTTCTTTTGCAACCCTGACCCAGCTCGATTCTGGCGAAATGTTCGCAGATCCTAAAACAAGCTCGTTACGAAACCCCTCTTCAACGAGATGCAGAGCCTCTTTGCGAATTCCCCATCCGTAAGCTCCCCACGCGCGCTTCACACCGGTGTACCCTACTACAGACTTGGACATGTCGTACTTCCAATCATGACCCCCGTACATAACCAACAGTGTGTCTTTTGGTGCAGAGTGTAGCTTTTGTCTTAGCCCTACACAACTTTCGTAGTCGTAGAAACGAACATCATCCTCAAAAATATGTGCTTCTGCAATTCCGTCTTTGCGAATATGATCCAGACATTCGATGTACGCTTGTGTTGTCCCGTAACCGGGTTGAAGATCGCTTTTGTAGATCCCCTTACAAATGTTTATATGCATGTCCTGAAAACACCCCAACGACCGAATATGTGCCAAAAAGGTGTCTAGGCGATGTTCGTTGTGCTTATCGGCACCCGCGACTCCCTGGAGGGTCAGAACGTAAATGCCTTCCGTAGACAAGGGCTTACTATTTGATCGGAGGCCGTGGCCTTCTTCGACGCGTTTCCACGCTAAACGAGCGCCAAATACCCATACAATAAGGAACGCAAGCATTCCGAATTTGGCATATATAGAGAACATTTCATGTAACATGACTCTGGCTTATATACAAGACCATATGTTTTTACGGATTCTCGCTGGATGATTTCCATTTGTGAAGTGGTAGGCATGCCATAGCCGGATACGTCTCAACATCTTCTACAATCATTTTGTACCTTTGTATTAAGTGAATGTTGCACTCGTCTGATCCTGATAGGGCGCGGGCATCAGCGCGTACAGCTTGTTCCGGGTGGGACGTGCCCTCAACATATAAACGCCTAGTTCCGCTTTGCCAACCGTACCAGTGTGGGCAATTATAATGGTAAACATATATGTCCATTTCCTATGCACAGACTCCTTTTATACAACAAAAAATCTTCACTATTTATGTCGCCTCGTTTTGACGTGTATGCAAGCTGGGCTCGTCTTTATCGCTGGCACGGCCGGCAAAATAGTTGTAAATTCGGCAATAACACCAGTGGTTGCATCCACTATATCATTGATTTCATCTTTGCGCACATCAGGCACAGTCGTCACATTGCAACAAGTGCTGGACAAACACGACATTAGTTGCACGTTACAAACTATAGAGGCCACCTGCAATGCCATCAAATGCGACAAAGAGCCGCTCAAAACAGCTTCAGACAATGTTGTAGACGCTATACGACAAATACACCAATTGCTCACACGCATCGCTGACATATCTGCCTCTCATTATGCTGGTTATATTTCCAGGTGGCGGCAATTGAATTTGGAAAACGAAATCGATCAGCTTGAAGCTTTCATGGACATACTTCTACACAGGTTTAAGCTCATGTGTGATATCAGAGCTGTCGTAGAATAACCACTGTGGAAAGGCGCGCCGGTACTTTTCGGTTTGGCGTAAATTAATGTACTTTCGATGTGTTGACGAATTCCACAAGACCACTTGTTGTGTGTCTCTGTGCACGGTAATCACAGGGACTAGCAAACACGGAGTGCGAAACGGGGCCCATTGCTTTGCGGCTCCGCACCAAATCGTATCGGGGCCCCAATTCGACCGAGTGCGTGAGTTGTCATCGTTCATCAAAAATGTATCCGTCAATGTGCGTTTGAAAAACCATTCTCCAAATGCCCCCTCAATAACCACGAAAAATTGTTCCAGAAAGGGTACTCTGTGCGTCTGCACTGAGGCAAACATGTCTGAGTATTTCGCCTTCCACGTGTTGCCATCTTGAAACTTAAACCACTGACGCTTATCAACACCACTCTTTATTTGTCGCAAGGCGCCCGTGATTACAGATCCGCCAACACCACCATCTGCAGACGACGCTTCAAAGAACGTTTGCCATGGAACACCGGACAATCCGATGTCAGAATCTTTTACTATCACGTGCTTGTACAATTTCATTTCGTCGACAGAACGCCGAACGAACGCGAATTTATTATACTGTCCCTGCAGCTCTTCAACATGTAACTTCAACCCTGGCCATTTTGGCCAGTGTCGTTTTGCGTACTCGACCATACTCGGATTACGGACAATGATAGACAAGTGCCATTTGGCAGGCAATGCTACGTAGTCGCGTTTCCACTCAAAGAGTTCTTTTTCAAATGCTTTCTCATTTTCGATGACAGTTGTTGTGATGATAAGTAACGATCTGTTCTGGGGACGCCATCTTGGAATAGCATTTGACAATTCAACAAGTTCGAGAGATTTCGCGTACGATCGGGTCGACGTGTAGCTTTGTCCTCGATTGAACAAAGGACCCTTCTTTTCCAGTGCAGATCGCATGCCTTGCCTATTCACAAAGTACGCCGATTTAGACGTGTGTTCAGGGAACCATGTCATCCAAGGATCGTTCAGCGATTCGCCATGTCTGCGGATCACAGAGTTGTTTGTCCACAGTTGGAGCATTGACCAGTCTGACGGCGCGGTGACAATCATCTTTTCCCAGTCCTTAAACACCACCTTGGAAACGTGGACGCCATCTTCCACCATCAACGCAACAGAGTGCCCGTCGTCATATGCCTTTTGGAGAGCAACCGTATGGTCGAAACTATTGACACGGGTTGTAACAATGTTTGGGACATCGTCGAGGTCCCATTCCGTGTCGGCTTCGAGTTCAGCGTCTGTGGACAGGCAGTACACGTACAACTTATTATCAATGCGCGAAGGTCCACGTCGCAAAATATTCATCGCGAAAAATAATGCTGTAACACATATACACATACACCAGCTGTACAAAATTCGCCTCAATCGCCGCCGGTGCACATATTTCATGCGCGGCATTTTAATAAAAAACACGCGAACATATATAGTTTGTCCAGAATTCATTCACAAATCCCATCGCAACAACTTTGACATAATCATTAGTACAACTTTACTTTCAATTTTAATCTTTTAGAACTATATACCTGAACAACTAACAAACAATATCACATGCAGATATTTGTAAAGACATTGACCGGAAAAACGATCACCCTCGATGTCGAACCCAGCGATACCATCGAGGCCGTCAAGGGGAAGATACAAGACAAAGAAGGTGAACGGTACGCCTAGAAAAGCGCTTTGCCGAGATCAAAGAGGCTCTGATCACGGAAAAACAATTGAGGTCCTCAGATTTAACATGTGTTATACATATTTACTTTTGTAAATGAATTTCATTTTTAAGAACATTATGGACCAGCAAGCGTTTACAATTTGGATGGCTGGTTTTTATGAAGGAGAAGGGTACGTCTCAAATGACATATCTAACAATAATCGAATACGGTTAGGTATTGATCAAAATGATCCGACCCCTCTAATAAAGGCCCAAAAAATATGGGGAGGTTCTGTTAGACATAGAATCAGAAAATCCCCGGCTTCTGATAAAATTTGTCATGGTAATACTTGGACATTAAGTCAAAAAGATGCTCTGAAATTTTTAGAAGACATCAAGCCCTATCTACAAATACCATATAAAATACAACAGATACAGACAGCCATCCAAAAGTCTAAACGCGGCCTGAAAAGGAGATTCCCATGTAAATATTGTTCAAATGATTATTCGCACCCTTCAGGACGAAGGAGACACGAAAAAAAAGTTCATCTAACCCAAGCGCTAGTTTCTTCGGAAGCGAGATGCCTTGAGGCGGGAAACCCCTTAGAGTCCTAGCTACCCATTGTCCCTTGGAAACATTGGACAAGAACACGGTTAATGGCCGTCCCCAATGGTAACAACGCTAGGAATTGGGCAATCCGCCAGCTTATCATCTACGTCCGCCATGGTAATGGACATGATGAGGCCCCAACGACTGAACGGGCATCGGTTCCAAATGACAGTTTAACCAACTCGATGGGGCTTAAGATACAGTCTAATCCCTCGCTGAAAGGCAGGGTACTTTGTTCTACATGATACCGCCAGAACAACAGCGTCTAATTTATAGTGGAAAACAACTCGAAGACGGCCGAAGTCTTTCAGACTATAACGTAAATAAGGAGAGTACGCTCCATTTGGTATTGCGGCTTCGTTAGGCCCTCAAACCTATTGGTTTCCGAGATAAATGTACAGAAATAAAAATTAAATCAAACTTAAATTTTCTTCATTATTAGAGACATTTAAACTTTCAATTACATTTAAACTTTCAACACTCAAAGACATGCCCACACTCAAAAGTCTCTATCATCTGTGGTCGGCACCCGGTACCAGCGTTTACAACGTCCAAGGCACGCTAATAGGCACCACAACAGCATACAAAGCCATTGCACACAACGGGAAGTGCATAGGGAGCATCCAAATCGACACTGGGGACTTTGAGGACCCGTCAGTCTGGATCTCTGGTCATGGTATACGAACCCAAGACGGAATTCAATGGAAAGTGTTCGGAACAGAAGGGCAAAAATACTTTGCCACCAGAGGCGCCATGTTCCAAACAAACGGAGGGTGAGTACTTAGGGTTAAGAGTACTTAGGGTTATAAAAAAACAATGGAGGAACATTATCCCAAGATCGAGTCCAAAATTAAGTCTCAGTATGGGCAGCTCGCATACGAGCGTGCTCTCCAACCTGACATGCAAGATAAATGGCGAAAAGCCTGCTCGAACAAAACACCAGATGAAATACGCCAGATGCATAATTCGTTTTGGAGTGAGGATATGGAAATCAAATTAATTTTTGATAAAATGTACAAAGAATTAAAGCATATAAAATATGTTCTTACATCGGTTCACCATTATTAAATTATATCAGCCGTTTGATCTAATCGAACCCTAATACTTTCTTCCATAATCCGAATGGCAAATGAAAAGTTCAAATCCGAATGGCAAATGAAATTTTCAAATGGCAAATGAAAAGTTCGAATGAAATATCAAGGTTAGGAAACAGGTGTTACGGAGAACGTCACTAAATGTATCGGTGCCTCCAAAACACATGTTCGTACGATAGGATAATGGCTCCAGAATTGTCACGTGTCGTTAATCTAACTTTTGCGTAAAGTCCGCCCGTAGACATGCCCAGTATCTTGACAGAAACGTCTCGCACGTTCCATTTCCCTTTGGATGGCTCGTGCCACATGTCTAATTTCCAACCCTGATCAGACCGATACAAAGAAAACACATACTCTGATTTCACAGTATGAACTGTCTTGTGCACGACTGCGCCGTCGTAAACCTCTAACTGGTCCAAGCAATAGCTGACGGAACGCTTTATCTTCATCGAGCCATTTGGGTACCACGTCCACCGTGCGAACTCTTTTCGAAATGACGCAGTCGGAGCCAACCATCTGCTGGGAGGACTGTACGTGTGATCCGAAATGGCATTGCCCATATTGTCACGTTGCCCAAGCATATTTATAGTGTTGATTCTTCTTCGCCGCGTGATCAAAGTCCATAAAAAATGAACAAATGTAAGTATATATCCAAGAACAGGTAAATAAGCATGTCTGTGATTGATTCTATTTCACAATACACCATTTATCCGTTCGAAAAGGTTCGTCGCAAGATTCCGGATCGCCAGAAGCATTTGAATACGTTTATTTTCGTGTCCGCCGCCCTGATGTTAGCAGAGATCCCGTTGGTCGGTGGGATTCGAAAGGACGAACTGACCCAGACGAGTTTCAAAGTGTCAGGCACATTGATGCAACTTGGAACTCATCCATTTGTATTTGCATCGATGATTTCGCCAATGCTGTTTGATAAGAAAGAAAACAAACATGGCGATAACTTGCTCGGCCTTTTGCTTGGCATTGTGCAGGCGTGTCAGTGGGGATACAACAATGGCAGTTGGTTTGGAGCTCTTGAACTCTGCGCAATTACATTTGCGTTGTTGCAAGCCGAGGTTTATCTCGAGGATAGGGGTTCCATTTCCCCCTCTACCGCTCTGATATTTGCTAACGGTGCACGGCGTGTCTTGGTCTCCCTCTGGCCGAATCCATTTGGATGTGTGTGGACTGTGGTTGTTTTTGTATTTGTGGTGTGGGTCGAAAAATTATTCGTGACAATACCGTTGACTCATATGAAATCTCGCAGTGAAACAACGTCTATGCCCCTTCCTGTCATGTACAACTCGACGACGTCGTTGATTGTGTACTACACAGTTGTGGAAGCCCTCGCAAATGTATATGAGCCAGCCCAAATGCTTTTGCCTCGCAATGTCTATGACCTTGTTGTGGCAGCTCCGTGTTTTTATGTCGCCACATGGTTTATCAATCGACGTTTGCCTTCATTCAATAACCAAACCGCGAAAGATCTTGTTCAAGGTTGGCGCAAGGAAAAGTTCACTCTCAAGGGATGGAGAGATCCCTCCAGGATGTACACATTTGTTCAAAACATAATGGACAGGAACATTCATTGGAATACTATATTTATTTGTGTTCTTTGGACACTCACAGTCCTATACCCGACAACTCTCAGTATTTCTACTCTATTCATTATGGCATCCACCATCAAACAGCAAAAAGTTCAACTAGTTTAGATATCGGCCAAGTCGCCGCAATGGCAAAACAACCGGATGCAACCACAACAATTCCAGCATTTAACACAATACCAACAACATCCTTCTTCTCGGGATACGTGACTCTATTCCATAAACTTGTATCTATACCGAACACCATTTCATTGCTACAGAGACATTTAAATACAGTCTAACTTGGAGAAAGACGGATTCACAACAAACTGCCCTGTAATCGATTGTACATGACCGTATGCACTAGGCGCAGCTTGGTCTGGAAATCAACATTCCCTGTAGGCGTCACTACGAAATGCATCAAATACATTGGACATGTGTCAAAAGGTTGTCCGGAATCCGTGTCACGAGCCTTTATCAACGGCCTCGAGACTGCAGGCGTCATCCAATGTCTAGCGACGCCAGACGTTTGCGCCTTCCTATACAACTTCAAAAGCGATTGCTTGTTCTCTCTGTGGAACAAATCGCTTCGAATGACATCTGCTATTTGTTCCAGTCCCATTAGTTCGCCGAAAACTTCAACATCCACAAGCATGTCGGGCACACCATTCTCAGAGCAGAAGATTTCAATACTCATTTGAAATCTTCACGCACATTTAAATACATCACATTGTCAAATAATATGATAGTTCTATTCTGGCATGTACATCGTTTTACACGACACACAGAATGGACTTCCGACCCTTTGCAGGCAAAAACGACCAATTCCTTCATGACTTTATTTACAACGGCGAACGCTTAGATATCATGATCAAGTTTAAGCCAGAATTGAAAGGCCTACCGTTCCAATGCTACACGGAAAAAGAAACGAAAAATGACTTTGAATACATTTACCTTGTGGTCAAGCTGAATGTAGACAAGAGTTGGGGACAAAGAGTCGCTCTCAACCATCCAAGCCTAATCGAGTCGGAGTTGTCCCTCGACAGTATGTTGAAAAATGCATCAGTCTTCATATCCAATTACATCCCCGAGATTATGAAAAGGAATTCGAAACTTATCGAAAACTATCTAAATTCAAACTAAAACTTAAGTTTTATATTCCCTAATAACCGTTTATTAAATCTATTCGCAGCCGCACTGGCGTCCACAGATGGATGGCCAGCGCTCTCTCTATTCGCCAACTCACGTTGCCATCCTGGAGCGTCTTCATCATTTGCCTCGAAGGCGTGCTGTATTTGCCATTTTCGTATGAGGGCACTAGACATGAACTCAACATTTTGTATCTTTGTATTACAGAGCATACATGCATCGTGAAATCTTTCATAACCCGCTGGTTTGTTATTGCACCAACCTCGCAGAGATTCATAGTTGTACGGATGCTTACAAGGCAGGCATCGCACAGGAAAGGTGATCTCATCCTCTTGCGTCACCACGTCTTTAAAGCTTATCTTGTTATAAAAATTTTCCTTCTCCGCATCCCTATCTTTTAACGCGGCGAGAATTGCAGCATTTTTAGAATTGCCTGTCACCTTGTATGCTTTGAGTGCTCCACCCTTGGCCAATGACCGAAGCGCAGATCTTCCTAAATTCTTATACTCCGGAACTAGTCTGTCGCTTTCTTTTAAAAATTTGCGAATGGCTTCACTGTCCGCCCCCGCTCCAAGTTCGAAATCTCTTTTTTTGGCCAGTGATCGAAGCTCCGTTTCATTCAGATTCTTATACTCCGGAATTAGACTTTCAATTTCGCCTAATCTTTTATCCGTATTACAAAATTTTACTAGTGAACATCTTCCATCAACGGAGCCAAGGTCACCTTTCAACAAATCAAGATGAGCATCACTCGTCAAAATAGACTTGACAATGCTTACCTCACCGTTCAATGCGGCCATAGTCAACGCTGTGAAGCCATCAAAATTCCTATGGTTTATGTCTACACCATCTATTGTCAACATGTACTCGACAAGTTCGTGTTTACCAAATCGAGCCGCCATAATCAACGCCGTGTTGTTCTTTGAGCCGACCTCATTTATGTTTAGACCTTGCATCGCCTCCTTAAACGCATCAAGGCCCCGTCTGTACTTTATGACTTCTAATATTGGCTTGATAAATTGTGTTTGGCCAAATCCCAATATATAATCAACAATATTATACCAGCGATTAGAAATTGCCATTGTCAACGGTGAATTCCCAAAAAAATCCGGTTCGTGTAGCCTATTCACCAACCCACGTTTCAATAATGGGGCAAAGTATGCTTTGAATAATTCTAAGTCACCTTTTGTCTCATAGACTGTTTTTAAATCGGTAGGAGAAACCAGTTGTTGTAAAACATCTTTCACTGGCATCGAAAGTCCCTCTAAGAAGGAATTGTTTCTCAGCACCGTGGCTACTGTATCAAATGTCAGCGTTTTAGACTCGATGAGCAACTTGACAACCTCGGCGTGGCCCTCCTGACTCGCCCAGTAAAGTGGCGTGCGACCATCATTATCGGCCTGGTTCACATCTATGCCCGGAGCCGCCAAAAGCAACTTGACGACCTCGGTGCGGCCATTCCCACTCGCGCCACTAAGTGGAGCCCAATTGTTGGCCTTGTTCACATCTATGCCCGGAGCCGCCAAAAGCAACTTGACAATCTCGGTGCGGCCCTCCTCACTCGCAATGAAAAGTGGCGTGCGACCATCATTATCGGCGTGGATAACATCAATGCCCGGAGCCGCCAAAAGCAACTTGACAACCTCGGTCTTGCCATTCCGACTCGCCCAGTAAAGTGGCGTCCAACCACCTTTGCTGGCCTTGTTCACATCGGCGCCGACGGCCAAAAGCAACTTGACAACCTCGACGTCGCCCTGATAACTCGCAATGAAAAGTGGCGTGTCACCATTATTATTGGCCAGGTTCACATCTATGCCCGGAGCCGCCAAAAGCAACTTGACAATCTCGGCGTGGCCATTCCGACTCGCCATGTAAAGTGGCGTCCAACCACCTTTGCTGGCCTTGTTCACATCGGCGCCGACGGCCAAAAGCAACTTGACAACCTCGACGTGGCCCTCCTGACTCGCGTTGTAAAGTGGCGTGAAACCATTATTATTGGCCTGGTTCACATCTATGCCCGGAGCCGCCAAAAGCAACTTGACAACCTCGACGTGGCCCTGATAACTCGCGGTGAAAAGTGGCGTGCGACCATCATTCGCGGCCTGGTTCACATCTATGCCCGGAGCCGCCAAAAGCAACTTGACGACCTCGGCGTGGCCCTCATAACTCGCCCTGTAAAGAGGCGTGTTACCGTAATTCGCGGCCTGGTTCACATCTATGCCCGGAGCCGCCAAAAGCAACTTGACAACCTCGACGTGGCCCTGATAACTCGCACCGTAAAGTGCCTGGTTCACGTCTATGCCCTCCACCGCCAAAAGCAACTTGACAACCTCGACGTGGCCATCCCAACTCGCGTTGTAAAGTGGCGTGTAACCATTATTATTGGCCTGGTTCACATCTATGCCCGGAGCCGCCAAAAGCAACTTGACAACCTCGGTCTTGCCATTCCGACTCGCCCAGTAAAGTGGCGTCCAACCATTATTATTGGCCAGGTTCACATCTATGCCCGGAGCCGCCAAAAGCAACTTGACAACCTCGACGTGGCCCTCCCAACTCGCGGTGAAAAGTGGCGTGCGACCATCTTCTTCGGCCTGATTCACATCGGCGCCGACGGCCAAAAGCATTTTGACTATCTGTGTATGGCCCTTCTGACTCGCGATCCAAAGTGGCGTTTCCAGTTGCCTCCAAAGGCTTTCGATTAATTTTTTATCTGCTCTTAAGATGGATCCAACTTTTGGTAAATTTCCTTTTTCGAGAGAATCGTGCAACTCTTTAGTCATGGCCCTGCGTATGGTTCGTCTTAAAGGAGGCGGTTGTGTTGGTGTTGGTCGCGCCGGTGGCGTCGAAGGCGCTGAAGGTAGTGGTGATTGCGACCTTGAACGTGTTTGCCGCAGCTGACTCATTTTCATTTTTGATAGGCTCTGTTTATATACCGCAAATATGAAACATATATTAGACTTATATTTGTTTTATTCTACAGCGTGACTATTAGTGTAAACTATGAAGCCTGCCCAGGTGCAATTGTCGAAGAGGTCTGTGGCCAAGGTGATGGGTGTGCATCGTACGTTTGATTTTCAAAAACCGTATTTGCAGCAAAATGACATCGAATTTGGAGGCACTGCGTTCTTCGTGGATCCAAATATTTTTGGCGAACAGTTCCCTTCCAACTTTGCGAACAAGCGCATCGCATTGACGAATTTCCACGTAGTTGATGAGCTGTACAAGCGCGAGTGTTATCTTTGTTATCCAGAAAAGGGCAAATCGAAGATAACTGCCAAGGTTATATTTATTGTACCTCAGCTCGACGTGGCTGTGTTGATGGTAGACCCAGAAGGCAACCACCCTTTGTGGTTTGACAGTCAAGACATCAAAGCTTTTATTTCGTGCATTCCTAATTTGCCAATTGATGATAGGTCCGTGAAGGGTAATTCTCAGAATGTGATGGCAATTGGGTTTCCGAATTTGTCTAGTGATTACCAATTGTGTGAGGGTTGTATCTCTGGTCGTGGTCATGCAATGATTCAGATCTCCATCTCTTTGAACGGTGGGAATTCTGGTGGTCCATTAATGATGAACGGCTCTGTGATTGGAATATGCACTGCCAGTATTTTGGACTCAGAAGCTCTGGGCCTGGCCGTTCCAATTTGCCAAGCCCTCCGTTTCTTCAAGCACTGGGCTTCGTTCAAGACAACAATTTTGACAGTTCCTTCTTGGGGCATGAAGACACGAACGACGAGTCCCGACTATTTGGAATACTTTGGGTTGGAGCGTTCAACGGAAGGTTGTAGCATTCACAAAATGATTCCTGGTGGTCCTGCAGACTTGTCTAACCTGCATGAGAATGATATCATCCTATTGGTGGAATCTGACGATACAATCTACAAGGTCGATAATTTCGGGCTTATATCGGTGGATTGGACGGACAAGCGCGTGAGACTAGACAATCAAGAATTTATATTGTCGTTGAACCCTCAGGACATTCACGTCCACGTTTTCGACTGGAAGTCACAAAAGAACAAGCGCGTAACCGTGAAACTGCATTGCATCAAGTATCAAGTGCGTGATGTGCACCATTGTTGGGAAGATGTGCCTTATGCGATTCTCGGAGGTATTGTTTTCATGGATTTGAGCAAAAATCATTTGGAAATAGACGAAGAGGACGAAGAAGAAGATGACGTCGAAGTTGAAGTTGTGGAGGTTTGCCAGTTGATGAACTTTAGCAACAACTCGATGTATCTCAAGCCTGCAGTCATCGTGACTCATATTCCTGCTCAGACCCAGGTATCTTGTCAACAATTATTGCGGTCATTCGACAGAGTTATAAAATGCAATGACCAGCCCGTGGAAACAGTGGGGCAATTCCAAGGCATGATAAAGAATGCTGTAAAAAAGTACAACAAGAAGTACGACAGACGAGACCGTTTCATTGTGCTCGAGACGGATCGCAACAAGGTCTACCTTAATTTGGAGACGTTACATGCGCGCGAGACAGTAGACTCGCTGGAGGAACATTACCCATCGAATAAATGCCATTTGCTTAAGATGAAATACAAAAAAAGGAAGAGGCGGTGAATCCAATAACAAATGAACAAAACGAATACTTTTACTGATAAATGTACTTTTGAATGAGTATTCTCGTCACGGGTGGTTGTGGGTTTATTGGCTCGAACTTGGTCTATTCTTTACTTTCACAGGGCAAAAAGGTTATAAATTTGGATTGTATGTCGTATAATAGCAGCAGCGTCGTTTCTAGTTCTGAAAACTATACATTTCTTCGTAGGAATCTTCACGACCCTGGACTCGTCGACATCCTCACAGAGCATAATGTTCAGTATGTCTATCATTTAGCTGCTCAAACTCACGTCGGCTTGTCGTTCACGAATTCTGTGGACTTTTCTCGAGATAATATCGTTGGAACTCATCATCTGTTGGAGGCGCTCCGTATGTATGATCGATCCGTCAGATTGGTACATATGTCTACTGACGAAGTGTATGGCCAGGTATTTGATCACACAACCGAGAATGGTATGTTCAATCCAACAAACCCGTATGCTGCGACGAAATGCGGAGCAGAAATGTTGGTTCGTGCGTATGGCCATTCTTATGGCTTACAATACATCATTGTCCGATCAAATAATGTGTACGGTCCGCGCCAATTCCCAGACAAATTGATTCCAATCTTTTTGAAACAGATATTTGCCAATAAACCTTGCGAGATTCACGGCGATGGGAAAGCAAGACGCCATTTTGTATTTGTCAGAGATGTCGTCGGTGCATTAACTACTTTAATGGATGCCGGCATGGTCGGCGAAGTGTATAACATTGCGACTTCTGACGAATTTAGTGTTTTGGAAGTGTTTGATATTTTGACGACTGCTACCGGTGTAAATCCAGGAAGTGTGCGAGTTGTGGACAGGCCTTTTAACGACCAGCGGTACCACATCGATTGCTCCAAGCTGTTGGAACTTGGTTGGCGGCCTCGAATATCGTTCTCGGATGGTCTTGCCGAAACAATATCTTGGTATCGTGAACATATGGACACGTTCTGGTCTGGGAGCGCAAAACAGAAAGACACGTGGCTGATCTATGGCCATGCTGGTTGGATAGGGCAAAAATATGTGGCCAATGCCACTCCTCATGTACATTTGGTTTACGGTCAAGCGCGTGCCAATGATCCTGAAGCGGTGTCAACGGAAATCGATCGAACCCAGCCGGCACATATTGTATGTTTAATTGGCCGTACACACGGGCCAGGGTGCAATACCATAGATTGGCTCGAACAGCCAGGTCGTTTAAAGGATAACGTCAGGGATAATTTATTTGCTCCATTTGTGCTAGCATTCGAATGCAAACGCCGCAATATCAAAATGACGTACATGGGCACAGGATGTATTTTCAAATACACGAGCGAACAAAGAATATTTTCAGAGAAAGACAAACCGAATTTTTTCGGGTCTTCCTACTCAATCGTGAAAGGATTTTCCGACCAGATGATGCAACTGTTGTCTGATACCGTTTTGAATTGTCGTATTCGGATGCCCATTTCATCGGACGATTCGCCTCGCAATTTCATTACTAAAATCACCTCATATGAAAAGATATGCAGCGTAAAAAATTCAATGACTGTTTTAGAGGAAATTATACCAATCATTATAGAAATGGGCTTACGGGGCGTGACTGGAACTTTTAATATGACGAATCCTGGTACTATATCGCACAACGATATCCTGGAGATGTATCGCGAAATTGTCGATCCACAATTTACATGGGAAAACTTTTCTGAAGAAGAACAAAGCGCGGTCTTAGCATCGGACCGTTCGAATAATGAATTGACAACAAGCAAACTCACAGAGCGCTATCCTGAATTGCGACCGATTTGTGAAGCAGTGAGACACACTTTAATGAACATGAAAAAATCCGAATATTAACAAATGGCAAGTATTAAAATGGGCATCATTGCCTTAAATATGAAAACCATCCTCTGTGCTTTTTTACTTGCCATCATGTCTGTTCACACACATGCCGAAGCCTCGTACAAGGCCTGGCGAAAAGACGAAGACCATTGCGAAGTTTGCTTAAAGGTTATGAACGATATCAAATTGCAATTGAGTCGTTTACCGAATCTGAAGGATATTAATCGCGTTGAAGGTTTCATTAATCATCATTGCTCGCTCAAAAACAGGAATCTGAGAGCAGACGAAAAGAAGTTTTGCCGTCACCTGGTGCCCATTGCGAGACAGATATCAATGCCGCTCGCGCACAAAGCAAAGGCTATAGAAATGTGCAAGCAAATGCACCGTGTTGACCACACAATCTGCGACTACAAGTATAACACGGTCATGCCGGACGAGTACAGGGCAAATAAACACAAATATAGAAAACACAAACGCAACGTCAAGAGGCCAAAGCCTGTGGAGTCACCCAGAGACGAATTGTAATTTATATCATTTCACTATATTACACATTAAATTTAACCCTGCAGTATATTGTTATAATTTTTTATGTAAGTATTCTTATCGAGTACCGGCACAAGTGCCGTTACATCATTACCATGTTTGAGTCTCTCCCTAATCACCCATTCGACAACTTTTGGACCGCAAAATTGCAACTCGAACCAGCGTCGCGCACTGGGCTTTCCGAATGTACGACGAACCACCTCAGGGTCGTTGAATACCCAATAATTTGGTGCGGAATCTTTGCAAATTTGCGGACGTTCGCCACAAAACTTCTGCGCCAATATTTTCGGGTGCACAAACTGCATGATAGAGTACTTGGGCAGGTCCCACAGCGCAACCGCCTGAAGAAAAATCGAACGATTGTTGCGAGCCATTGGACACAGACGACCATACAGAACAGGGTGTAAAGCAATAGCGCAAAGACAAAATGCAGAGTCTTTCAAAAGCGAACGGGTCACACGAATCTTAGACCATTCCCCCCAAACGTGTTTGCGATCAATGCCTGACAACAATCTCAATATGTATTTGGATGCCACCTTCTCCCAAGGCTGAATGTGACCAGGATCCAATTCGATTTGATTTGCGCTAGCTCGAACCAAAGAAATACATTCAGGACGAGTCAAACGTTTAGCACACTGCTCGTACGGCTTTGTACCTATTATGGGACAAGTCATCCGAATACCAAGCTTTGAGGCCCAATGTTCGAACGTGAACGGCACAGAACAGTCCGGGATACTCCAGTGGGCCGTTTCATACTGCCTAGACGTGCCAGCGTGATAGCGTTCGCGCACAAGGTTCGGTGGGCACAAAACATTTTGAAAGTCTTGCATTGAAGTTATCACGATTATCTTTTGAAGTCTTTTATATTTAAAATTAGAAATTTTCGTCATCAGAGCTCGAAATACCGGACAAGGGTGTCAAAGGTGGCAATTCGTCATCTTCCGAACTTGGGAAGTGAAACTGAATGTGGTCTGGCGGCGGAGGCGGGGGAAGAATGGCCTGTTGAATTTGCTTCATTGCATTGACAGAATCATTCAAACTATATGCTTCATTCCCAGCGAACACCCTGTATATATTGTTAGCCGTGTGTATTTCGGCGATGCAACATTCTGAGTATACATTTCTTACTTTCGGAAGTATAAATTTTTCAATGCGCTCATTTCTCCTCAGGTCTTCTCTTCCATGACTTAGTAAATATGTTCGTAAATCCAAGAACTGCAGGGTCCAACCTGCAGACCAGACGACCGATGCAATGCTCAGGTCCTGCTGGATTGAAAATATAGTTTCGGAGGGTGTAGATCCTATTTTCTTAATATTCAACCGCTTCGGCTCGGCCGGGGCGAACTGTCGAAACATCATGTTTTCGGAACGGTGGCGTTGATAGTTACAAAACACTGTTTTAAAATAAAACTGTTTTTCTATCACGAGTAAAGTCGCCGTCGACTTGTCATACACCTAACGCCATTTGCTCAAAGACTTGCATGTTTTGTTAATGATTTAAAAGAAACGTGTTTAAATATTCAGTAAATACCTTCTAAATAATCGTCACTGTATCTTTTTTGTAATCCGAATCCCTCTCGCTCGTCATTTAAATAAAAGTATTTTTTCAAATCGTCATGGTCAATTTCCCTCGCATTCAGCGTGCTCGTCATGAGACCAGGCTCTTGTATCTCTTGCCAGCGTGTTTCATACTCGCCAGCCCAGGCCTGACACGACCAAAACTTTGTTCCGCTTTGAAAGATGACGTATTCGTGACTGTAATGGGTCCCTGTTAGATCGTCCCACGCCCCATTTTCGCCTTGGAATACAAAATGCACGGCCTGTTGATCATCACCGAAGCCGACGAAAGGGAACTGCTCTAGTAATTTCAGCATATTGAACGTATGATGATCGTCAGGGTTGTCGCTGTACATCGCCAGTATCGGGATCGGGTCGCTCCTTCCGATTTTTGGCCACAGGTATTTGAATACGTGTTCGGTTATACTGCCGCAAGATTCAAAATGTTCGAATGTTTCGTCTTTTCGAAGATCTTGAATGATGTTGTCTACGCTTTTTACGGGGATACTAATGCGATAATCGAGAAAATTAGTCTTTGCGGCCAGTGCGAGTTGCTCGTCCCCGGACTCTGATTCTGATTCTGATTCTGATTCTGATTCTGATTCTGATTCATCGGAAGATGACTCGTCACGTTTCCGCTTTGGCTCGGCCGGGGCGAACTGTCGAAACATCATGTTTTCGGAACGGTGGCGTTTATAGTTACAAAACACTGTTTTAAATTGAATCAAGTTTAAATTACCACGTTAGGTAGGCAGAGGAGGCACCGTTTTGGCGTCTATCAACTGTGCTTCTACAACGATTGGAACAACAACGTTCGCACGAGCAATAGGCTTTCGCCGTTCTGCTGTACAAACTATGATACAGCAGATACACAACAGTAATAAAACGGGAAAGGTTGAACAAATGACAATGGTAAATGTACTCGGGGGTTGAGAAGTTTTTGTAGCATTCATTATTCTTGAGTTTTATTGAATCTCATTTAATTATTTTATATTCTTTAAATATTCTAAAGCTTTGGGTCTCCTGGTTCCATAGGTTCCTATTTGACATTTGTAATAAAAAAGATGTTGATTTTTGTCTCCTTTGACAAGCCAGCCGTTCTCATACATCGTCCAGTCCATCAACATGATTTCGACAGAGTAAACATCCCCAACTGAAGCATGTATCCAAGCCATCTTGTTCAATTCACGACCAAGTTCCCCCATGGTGTAGCGACCACTTTCCCATTCATGATATACGTACTTCTTGCAGAACTTAATTTCGCCACCACAACCGTTTTGGGCCCTGCGAAGACCCATGTTTTTTATTTTTAACCCTAACATGTCCATTTGGAACATCGCATAGTCGTATCAAATGTTTAAAATTTTCCTTACCATGTCAACAAGCATACAGATCACTAAAAACGTAAAAAGAATGAAAATTGTCAAACATACTATGTGCAATAGCATTTATTGGTCAGTGATCCCTTTAATACAATACCCCGTGAGACTCGACATGAAGTCAAAGTTGACCAACATACCTAAACAAACGCAACGGTGCACGCTTGCAAAGTTAAAAGGCTTCCAGACGTCAGCAAATACGCGCGCGAACGTCCTAAAGATACACAAATACCAAGATTTCGCTTATAAAAAGCAGTTGATCAAAAGTACAACCAGAAATTACCTGAAGAACCTGCAAAAAAATATCAAGAATAAAACGGAAAAGAAACCAGATCGTATTGGATTATACAAGAATGCGATATCGCGCTTCAAAGACAAGGACGCGCACGAAATGCATTGTGTAGTACCACAAAACGTTCCTGAGCCTTACGAGGCACCGTGCGAGCTGTTTGGAGATGATTTCGTGCTTTTCTGCGATTTCTTCAAATATTAAATCGAACCCAACATTAAAAATCGAACCCAACATTTATAATTATACATTATATATATCAGCGTTTGTAAACATGATGGCGGCTGCTCCTGCTCGGTTTCTTCAACATTTTTTGCCACGTAGTCGGAAGCTGTTTGAGACTCTTAGGGTGAATCATCCGCGAGGCGAATTAGGCGAAGAGTCCTTTGTCGAATTGGATGGCGTGACATATTTGATTGTATCTACAGGCAATGGATATTACGCCAAAGATGCGCCTTTTTCGCTGTTTAATCTTGAAACAGGCCAAGAAATAAAAAGTCGGTTCGCCAACCCTGTCTCAGGGCGGGATATGTTTGGGAAAGAAATAGAATTAAAATTGTATATTCGAAAGCACACATCCGTGTCCTGTGGCAATAAGCTCGCAGTGCATTTTCAATGTGGAAACGGAATATCTTCGGCATGGCATTTTGAGGTTGTCTACGAACTTCGAGATAATGCTCTCCACGAATTAGAAAGAACCCCCATGCATCAGATCTGGGCTGATCACGAATTACACAAGGCCCTTTTTATGGACGCGAATACTCTTATATATGCAAATGTAGAAGGTGTATTCATGAAAGAGATTGGCAGTGACACACCAAATCGCATTTGCTCCGCGCCTCACATTCGGCCGTATGGGCAGCAGTCCGAAAATCCCATTTGTATGCTTGGCGCAAATATACTTTTAAAGAATTACATCGAGACCGAAAACGACGAAAACGACGACGAAGACGAAGACGAAGAGCACAGATTTTACGAATTATACATCCTGCGTCCACCATTTGCAATTTCGAGTTCTCGTGAAGAGCTAGGAAATTTATCATTGGAAAATTTATCCATGATAAGCGAACGGTGTTCAGTATCCACAGTGTATGAAAATCAATTGGTATTTGTGCGTAAAGACGATGACGATGACGATGACGACGACGACGACGGGACCCTTCATTATAAATGGCACGTCATGAAGTATACAGCAGGCTCTACAACTGGACCTGCAAAACTATACTCACTCCCCCCACAAACCATACAACATTACAATCTTGAATATGATGGACGTTACATCGGTCATTACGTAGTGACTTACGATAGTTACGATAATGATGATAGGTTGCTAGTCTATGATACAGAACAAATGACATTTATGGACGAATATGATGAGGATGATGAGGATTTCGCATCATACGATACAGGCTATCACCTTTGTGGTTGGGGGGTAGTGGTGTTCCAAGGTGAAGAGATGGAAATTTTTTCGCATCACAAGTCCATGGGGTTTGACGATCCTAAATGGAAACGGCGTAAAGATAATAAGGCAAGCGTTTTCTATGATAGCGGCCTCAATGACTACGAAGACCATTGTATATCTCCAAACAAACAATATCTGTTGTTGCATGTCAATCAAACATCATCTTCAAAAGGCTATCGTTATGTCATGGATTTGCAAGTATTTTACGACGTGATGACCCTTTTGGATGCTTACTCTCAACACATACAACCGCTTCGTTCCGCGGGGCGTAGACTTGAAGTGTTTAATACAGGACCAGGGCAAGCCATCGATTTTGTGATAAGGGATCAGATGCCTGAAATTCCTGGTATTGTAAAAAGGATGAGAGACTATTCTGAGCAAAGAAAAGAATGCCTTAAATTCGCACCATTGCCTCCGTCTCTGGCCAACCTTAGAATGCCATTGTTGGAATTGTTTGGCAGTGCGTTGCAAATGGATTTGCGAACATCTGCTGCATCTGCAGCTGGCAACGCGAGTAAAAAGAGTAGAAGGCTTTTGAGCACAGTTCTAAAATTTTAAGTCAAACATTTTTTTAATTATTTCTTGGTACGATTGGATCAAATGATAAGTTTGTAGGGATGACAATGGAATGAATGGCAATTGCGTTTGCGGAATCTCAAATCTGAATTGGCAATTGGCAATTGCGTTTGCGGAAACGCGAGGTTTATATACTCATATGTTATGTTTCATCAAAACTGCAATTTCCGGACGATTGACTGGCGAACAGGCATTATGCGTATATCATGAAACGTAACATTATGGTTGTAGTACTCTTCCGCGCCCAATAGCTCGGTAACAACTTTCTTTGCGTTCCTGGTCCAAAAAACTTTTGCATGCGGACATTTCGTTGTCTGAATGACAACTTTAAATGTATCATAGTCTTGCCTATCTATATTCCAAGAACGCACTGTCGCAGAGTACGACGAAAACTCTTTAAGAAAAACAACTTTTTTTGTATCAAAGTCAATCATTTTTACTTGACGCGTGTTATCACGTTTCAAAGACGTAAACACGCTCCGTAGTTGCTTATCACGGTCAATCACGACAGCATAGTTCAAAGACATATAATTATATATTCAGAGACTAAATACTGAAGTTTTGCGTCTGGTGGCCAGACTCGTCGGGTGTGCTATTTAAATATTTGGCGAACATCTAAAATGCCCAAACGAAATCGCACACCAGAGCTGGACTATGCATCCGAAGACCTGATCGCATCGATACAGGACTCTGACGCGCTTGAATCGGGCCTAGGAAAGTTCGAGGCCGAAAGGGCGACATTTTTAAGACTGTTTGAAGACGCCAAGACGGACATATTGGCGGAATTCAAGACCGAAGACCCTGAAACCTTATCAGAGAGGGATCAAATACGATTTAACACCAAACTGAAATACGAGGAAGGATTACGCGACGATCGTCTCAGTGTCATCGACGAAAACATGCGTGCCTACAAGGACGACCACTCCAAACAGTGCAACACGCGAAAACGGAGAAGAGTACTTGACAGAGAGATCGCTGAATGTCAGAAACTCGCCCAAGAAGACCCAGTTCATTCGGATTGGAAATTCATTGGCAAATTGAAACATGCCCAGGTCACTTTGAACGACAAGGTTCCTGATATGTCCACACATCAAAAAGAAACGTATGCAGATGTTCTCAAAGAACTGAAAGAAAAGGGGTGGCGCGTGCTTGTCTCAAAAGGTATTTAAATCAAGACTACTCGACAAATGGAACCGCCAAGACCGCCTAGACAAACATCATCGGAAAGGCAAAAAGAAGCGCCTGCAATACGCAATGTACAAATGGTGGATGACATGACATTGCTAAGCTTTATATCAGTGTTGTACGCCATGATCCAGTACCTGGCGCATATGAACACACCAGAATGCACCTGCTAAATCCTCACTGTAACAAAATATCAATATATACGCTTCTTACTTATATTATCACAATGTCTGATTTAAAAACTGACGACGGCAAGCAAGCCATTTACTGCTTAGAGCATTTGTTGTACGAGGTACCGTTTTCAACATTGCACAATGCGGCCGCCTTACTGGCTCAAGAGACAGGCAGACCTGTCGACGACTTTGGCAACGCTATGGGACATTGGTCCTTTCAAGTCGTCGAAAGATTTCTGTGGGACCGAGGGATGAAATGTCTACCGACTGCACGAAATGAGACATGGTGCTTAGACATGTCCCCAAACTTTCTGAGGAGAGACAAAGGGTTTGTCGGGTTCATTGTACCACAGTCGCTAGAGTCATACAAGTGGTCGGGCCAAATATGGACTAATTCCAAAAAAGAAGACATTGAAGATATTGGCGCTGAGCTTTCGCACGACGCAGTCGTAGTCTTTCGCATGTGGGCGCCAGTACAGTCATACTTTAAAGAAAACAAGGCGTTTCACATCACAGTTGACGAATTGAAATGGAGAAGAAACGAACACAGGCCAGATTCATGCTGGAGAAGCGAAACAGTAAGCTACCACGAAGGCCGTTCCAGATCGGTCAAATCGTACATGAAATACCACAAAGAAGAACCCATCATGATGTCTAGCAGCAAGGAAATTGTTCTGTGCAGCCCGACTCTGAAAGGATGGCAGACCGAAACTCTGACGAACTATGAATGTCTAACCCCAAATGAAGCATCAGCCAGAGTACTCGAAACATTAATGCACAAACTACAAGCCGTCCTAGACCAGGATAAAGCATGCGTTGTTATGTCACACGTCGCTTATAGTGTTTTGACGTACATGGGCGGGCGAATCACACCACAAGATTGTTCGTCACTGACACCAGACGAACGCGAGATTTTACAGCGATACCAAATGGGACTTGAACAAGTCGTCAAAACCAAATAGTTTTTTGAACATATATAAACACCATCCATTAAAACAACTATGGCAGAGAGCAAGAACGGAGACTCAAAGATCGACAAAGTCAAAGAGTTGTTGGAGATGTCCAGAGATGAAATTAAAAACAAATTTCAAATTAGCGGCAAAAAGGGTAAAGAAGGCACAACATTTATTGCGGAGACATTTGCAATTAAGATGTTCGCCACAACGAAAAAAACTGATCCAATAGAGAAAGAGTTTAATTTGCAAAAACGAGCAGCACTATTTGGGGTTGCGCCACAAGTCTATGGCTTCAATCCTACCAGTAAAATCATTATCATGGACAAAATGAAAGAGACCATCGTCGAGTGGAAACTGCGATCTGTAGAAGACGGTACACTCGAACTAGCTGAAGACGGTACAATCGTTCTACCTGAAAAGTTTCAGAAACAAATTTACACATTATGTGTGCAACTAGACAAAGCCGAAGTCATGCAGAACGACGGAAACCCACTCAACTTAATGTTTAACGAAGACAACAAAAGATTGTTCATGATCGATTACGGATTTTCCAAACAGATAAAAGCAGCGATTATAAAAAAACGGGGAAAACACCCAAACTTAGGTACGACGCTTTGGCATTTCAATAAAGACCTGCAACATTATAAAATTTTTTGCGATAAATTGCAAATTGAAGTTGACAAATATGACAAGGATAAGGCTGGATACGTGATTAACGAGCGACTTATAGACAATGATCTCGTAGTCGATCCACCTAGTTCGTCTTTGCCAGCTGTGCCCGCTGAAAAGAAAAAAAGAAAACCGCGTAAGAAGAAATCAGCCTTGGAAAAAATGTCGCGGCCGGAGCTAATATCTCTGGCAACTAGCCTTGGCCTGGAGAAAGCGGACGTCGCCAAATACGGACGTACAAATGGAAACCAGGCATATATCAAAGCCATATGTGATGCTGACCCAGACAGAGAAGGCTGTTTAGGTGTCGATGTTTCTAAAGTTGCCAAGGTCTCTGCTGTGCCCGCTGAAAAGAAAAAAAGAAAACCGCGTAAGAAGAAATCAGCCTTAGAAAAAATGTCGCTGCCTGACCTAATAACTATGGCAACTAGCCTTGGCCTGACGAAAGCGGACGTCGCCGAATACGGACGTTCGAATGGAACCCAGGCATATATCAAGGCCATATGCGATAGAGACCCAGGCAGAGAAGGCTGTTCAGGTGTCGATGTTACCAAAGTTGTCAAGGCGCCCAAGAAGAAAGTGTACCAAGTGGACATAAATAAAATGAGCTTGCCTGCGCTCAAAAATCTTGCTAACAAAATGAAACTGAATGAAAGTATTATCAGAAAATTTGGTAGTTTGGGAAGAAGAGATACATATTTAAACGCCATAAAGGAAAATAGTACACGGGTTCAGTCTCATAGTCGGCCCGGTGTGGGTCACACTACATCCCAAGAAGCATGTACGTGCGAGTCATTCAAATTTAAATCAGGATTGGTTGATGGAAAATGTAAGCATATGCGGGCATTACCTGGCGCTTCGAAAAGCGACGATACAAGTGGTGGCGCTTCGAAAAGCGACGATACAAGTGGTGGAGCTTCGAAAGTTAGCGATATTCCCGGACTGACAACGAAAACATTCTGCACATGCCCCGATTGGAAAAATAAAAATGATTGTGAACATGTACGCGCCATGAATGAAAGTGCGTCTGCACCGTCTGCACCGTCTGCACCGTCTGCACCCGATGAGGATGACGCATCCGCCAATGACGATGACGCATCGAATGATACAGATGATGAGACTGGCGAAGAAGAAGATGATGAGACTGGCGAAGAAGAAGGATCGTTTTCAATAGGTGAAGAAGTTAGTGTTGCCGTTAAATTTACAACCGGGACGATTGTGAGGCATAATAGAGGCCCTGATACGTACACTGTTAAGTGTACCAAAAGATCTGGCGAATCGAAGGAAAGTGATTTCCCTGAGAAGTATGTATTTCCAAAAAAATGAATACATTAAACAATGCTTAATTTAATAATATGTTATTTTAAATGTAAACCATGTAAATATATTCAAACAATCATGTATACTCCAGGGGATTTGATTATTCAGGAAACGCCGGAAGGCAATCGCTATGCTGAAGTGGTAGGTGTCGATCAACACGGCAAAGTTGAGGTATCGTTCATCCGCAAGACTGCAAAGCAAGAAGGTCGAATCTGGGAATTTGACGAGAGCAACGATTGGGAATCGATTGCGTCGTCTTCTATCACGAAACATGTCAAAGTTCCTGACGAAGCCGACCGAAAGACGATGGTAAAGGCCTGGGCTGAACTGGGATTCCTCCCTGGTGGCGATGGTATAACCTTTTGCCGTCTTGAACATGAGAACGCGACTTCGCTGCCTCTCTACGGGGGCGCCGAAGATGATTCTGGCGCCGAAGAAGAAGATCTTGCATCAAGCAATCCAAAGATGCATGGTTATGCGTCTGACGGTTTTGTTGTACCCGATGATGAGGGTTCCGACTTTGAATTCGCTGACCCCGAGGAGCTCGATGAAGAAGGCGCAAAGTTTGTGCGGGAGACTCATCAAGCGGTCCGCGAATTCGACAAGTGGGTACCCAAAGACGAAAAAGCCGCCGGAATAAAACAATTCATTGAACGTATGGACTACAAGGCTACAATCGAAACGGATAATCGCAGGTTCCGCCACGGCAAGTCTTCACTCTCTACTAGTAAGCCACCAGTTCCAAAAAAGAAAAAACCTAAACGTAAGTGATTAGGTTAAGATTTCTAAAAGGAAAAAATATACAGTATATATTAGTTGAATTAAATGTTAACATGAAGCGTACGCGTGAAGGTGCTGATCCCCCGCCGAGGTTCCGTAGGTTTACTCTACCCGAGCGCGAAAGTGACCAAGAACGATATGCGCGCGAGTATCAAGTCCGTTTGCGCAGGGAAGAGCAAAGGCAGAGTGTTGCCCAAAGCATGGAGGCTTTGCGAGTAGCAGAACAGCAACAGGAACATGCGAGAGTACACAGTAGAAAACGTACCCGCGATTCTAATGACACATCAAATAAACGTATGAAAGAAGCAAATCCAATTGACGTGATTATCGATGCCTTGTGGTCGGCCGTGATACGCGAGGCGATAACGTATCAAACGGTTCATAAAATTAAGCACGGTCTGGCTCAACTGCACATGCATCGTCTCAATCCCGAACAACAAGTACTCTGCAACCAAATATATTCGACCATTCAAGTAAGGAAAATCCATATTCCTAAGTTGCATAAGACGATGCCAATAATCAAGTTTTAACTATAAACAAAGCAAAGGTTTTTGTAAGTAATGTTCTGTTTTTGTTCACGAGATGATGCCACACCCGAGATGCCCCAAACAAGCAAAACTTGGCCTGGTGGGCCTGGTGCGATTCCAAGAATAAGTGAAACACTCAGCACTTTAACGCATAGTCCAAATGAAAGTATGCGAACCATGCGAACAAAACGATCTTATGCTGAACTAAACCAAGAATGCAAATTGAATTCAGAAAAAGAAATTGAATATTAATTCTTTGTGATATTGTATATTCTAGAGTCCTCCTCGTACAACTCCTCAACCCTTAGTCCCTTTTCTTCCAACAGTGATAGGAATTCGTCGAAGCCATCAAATTTGACGGACCAAATCCATGTTGCGCTTCTCTCCTGAACTTGACCTATGTAATTATTATTTTCATCGTTGAAACAGTGTTGATATATATACTGGGCATTTTTTTCGATGTTCTTATCGCCTGCTACTTCATTTACAATATCTTTGACATCCTTTGAATTGATGATTAAAATATAATCTTCAGCCGGGCAGGGGTAACACTGTGAAAGGCCTAATTCCTTGCCGCAATTCGAACAATGTAACTGAAATGGCTCATTAGAACTGTCTGACTGTGTGGAGCCTTGTGCCGATTGAGTAGTCAACGATGGACTACTCGACGATGGACTAGTGGGTGGATCATCCCTTTTCCTTTTGGGTGGTTCAGCCGAAACGAATTGATGAATCATATATATGTTCTGATATAGCTTTTATATGTATAATTTTTAGTTTATCTTTACATAATGTCGGCCTTTGCCTTTGCGAATTCCTCCTTGGTCAATAGACCATCTTTGTACATCTGGCCAAGCTGCAAAAGCTTTTGAGTCATGCTTCCCGACGACGGACTCGAGGGACGCACTGCATTCCGCCGCGCTCCTGTGCGTTTTTCAGCGGCTTCCTCCTTCAGAGATTCGACGAATTCGACTCGCTTCTTGTGTCGAATGTCCTCCAAGGAAAATGTCTTGTTCGCACGGCTCGTCAGGCGCAGCTCGATCTTGAAATTTTCACGGTCTGACTGGCTCGATCTTACCTGACCCGAAATCGTCGCCTTGGTTATGAGGCCAGGTGTATACGCAAACACTCTGTGACACTCGAGTTCCTTGAACAGACCCTCGCGCTGGCAATGGCCCTTGAGCTGCTTGTGAAACCGGTCCGGAAGACGCTTAATCATAGTAGTCGTCATTTCAAATACCAGTTTGCCATCGTTGACTGCGAGAATCGCGTGCTTTTCGCCTGAAATTAGACGCTCGCACCCGTGCATGTCCAGCAGTGGGTACTTGTCCGTCATCGTAAACTCGTTGGGCGAACGGTCGAACTCGAGTGTGACCTCGATGCGTGCCGAAGTAAACGAAGACATGCACCCCTTGATGGTTGTCAGCATATGTTCTTTGGAAACGTCGGCGTTGATTAGCTCAATGTTGTGATATCCTCTGTGTGTGTCGTACTGATACGACAGCGGGTCCTGGACATAGTGTTCGGCGTTCAACATCGAAGTATCCTTACTTCCCGGGTACAGAAAGTCCGGGTTCTCTTCGAACCACTGAGCAAACGTTACCAGAAGCTGTGGGGACACGTCGCGAACGTAGCCGAGCGACACCTTTTCGTTGAGGGCTTTCCAGCGGTTGTATGCCGCGCGATCGCCGCAAAACTTTTCGTGGATAAGACGCTCTTCCTTCTCATGCCGCTTCTTGCTCGCGACGCGACGCTGCTCGGAGGAGACGACAGCTGACCAGACGTCAAGCTTGTGAAACATGGCCACTAGTTCCTCGTCGGATTTGCGTTCGTCCGGGAACTCAGCGTAATGTGTCTCGAGATGACCCTTAGCACCGGTCAGTCCCCGTTGAAGCTGTTTTGCCTTGATGGCGGCGGTCGTATCGCGCTGCTTTTGGCGCATATGATACCAAACGTATTTGACGAATTCTTCCTCAGTGGCGATGACGGAGCCAAATGCGTTTGGCATCACAGAACGCTTCTCTTCGGTGCACCACTTCTCGATGCCCTCCAACAGGTAGTCACTGGTCACGCGCTTTGTCGGAATGCCTTGCTGCATCTTGTGAAGTGCTCCGCGCACTGCGTAATTCTTGGGATTCACAAGAACGATGACGATGTGTTCTGAAGTCGGGAAGTGGGTCAGTGGTCCATTGTGCCAAGCGCCATTATGCCAGTATGGGTACCAGTATTTGATGGAGTTGGGCAGCGCGGACGTGTTGCGAGCTGTAGCGCCGCCCACGTGACCGGTGTCGCTTTTGGACTCATTGGGCGCACTTGGGACGCTCGTAGCCGTCTCGTTCGTGTTGGAAGTGTGCGTAGCACTGGGGGAAGCGGATGCTAGGGAAGACATGTTCTTTACAATATATATGTGTGTGCTATTATTTAAATAGAATATTCTTAACATTTAAATGATTTAAATGTAACATTTTCCATGATCTCAAATGGCAATTGCGTTTGCGGAAATCTCAAATGGCAATTGCGTTTGCGGAAATCTCAAATGGCAATTGCGTTTGCGGAAATCTCAAATGGCAAAAGTTAGAACTCAAACTTTTTTGGGACAAATTGGACATAAAAATTTCTTCCTTCAGAAGCTCCAGGTCTTTTAGAAGCTCTATGTTCTTTTACAGCCGATCTTTGCTCTAAATCCCGCTTCTTCCTTTCTTCGATGATTTTATCGAGTTGCATAAGCGATCTGTCAAATGAGCCGCTCCAGCCAAAGGCGGAGGTCTGGTTAAACATGCCACAGTTTTCGAAAGGAGCATTACGGCCAGGTCTTGTAATACTGAATGCTTTTCCAATCACACCCCCATCTATGAGAGCTTCCACACTAGCAATCTCGGATTTGGAGTCGTCCAAGAATATAAATGGTCTTTCTTCGCTCTCGATGTACGCTGCTTTCGTTAACTCTTTTTCAATTTGTAATGCCCGAACGGGACTCGGTATCGTCGTGCCGTCCTCTTGAAACAACGGTACACTCAATTTGATTTCCGCATCCAGAATATCGTCAACACTGACTCTAAATTGTGTTGCTATTTGTTCAATTGGCTTTTTTTTATTATCAGGTTTGTCATCATTTTTGATTTTCTTGACAACCGCTCCGAAAAGATTCGGGATCATGTCCGCGGCAGTACCTTTGTCGTCAAAGATCGATCGTATTTTCAAATCTCTAATCAAAAGATCGTGGGTCTGTTCCGCAAAGTGCCGCAAGATGTGTCTGACATTTCGAGCGCTGTTGGCTGTCAAAATAGTAATGCGTGTCTTATACTTTTCTAAGAATGGCACCAGTTTTAGACGAAAATACGCACGCACTTTAGCATAATCTTCGGATTGTCCATCTGGATCATCTTTGTGATCGTACGTCTTGTCAATCGTGCGCTTAATGGCTCCAACTTCGGCAGCGTCGGCTTCGGCATCAAAAGAAAACGGTGAAGCGCACAGGTCAAAGTCTAAATAAATTACAGTTGACATATTCTAATAAATTGAATCCTTATATAGTGTCAGTGTGTAACGGCTAGTGGTTTAATATGATTACTGTGACAATTGCAGCTACTATGGCGATACCCAGAAATACACAAAGGCAATTCGTAACGTCGGATGTACTACTACCCAATGCGCTCTCAAATGACATTCCGTGCCCATCGCTGTCTATGGACGAGGAATCGCTAGACTCGTTATCTCGTGTATATCCGTCTTTTTCATAGCCATTAAAATTTTGTATTTTTTGGTTGAATCCGTCCAAGTATAGTTCTCGAATCTTTTGCTTTCTACTTTTCTTTGATTTAAGTGCAGGCATTTTTAAATATAATATGTCCACACATTTTAGTTATAACATATGTGGATACCATTCATATTAATTGACACTAAAACTTTAACTTTGTTTTTACGTCATGATGAAAATACGACCCAACCCTATGACCTATATGTATGGGGGCTTCTCTTTTTCCACTGTCGCCTTGATCAATACGTCTTCTCACGAAAACCCTATTTGCCTCGCGTTGCTGAACGCGTCTGTGGGTATCTATTCTATTAGACATCCTGTGCCGACCCATAAATTTAGCTAATTGCGACGCTGTCAATGTGATGGTTTCTTCGTACTCTACCCTTGGGTCTGCCATTAAAATATCAACAAGTCGGGGTTTATTATTCTGAACCGCGACCATAAGCAATGTGCGTCCCAGTTCATCACGAGCGTTGGGGTCTATACGTGGTTGCCTTAGCAAACGTCTGAATGTATCAACGTTCAAATTAGGACTTTTACATGCTAAGAACAAAGCCTTTTTCACGTCGGCACCGGCAGCCAAAAGCATATTGACTATGTCAGTGGATACAGGTTCCACGATCGTGGCGTAAAGTGGCGTCTCGCCATCATTATTAGCCTGGTTCACATCTATGCCAGGAGCCGCCAAAAGCAACTTGACAACCTCGGCGCGGCCCTCCTGACTCGCGGTGAAAAGTGGCGTGGCACCATTATTATTGGCCAGGTTCACGTCTATGCCCGGAGCCGCCAAAAGCAACTTGACAACCTCGACGTCGCCCTGAGAACTCGCAATCCAAAGTGGCGTGTCACCATCATTATCGGCCTTATTCACGTCAGCGCCGGCGGCCAAAAGCAATCCGATGATATCATCATCGCCTGCCTGGCATGATTCTAGAAGTGGAGTCCAACCATGATTATTGGCATGGTTCACGTCAGCGCCGGCGGCCAAAAGCAACTTGACAGCCTCGGTGCGGCCATTCCCACTCGCCCAGTAAAGTGGCGTGAAACCATCATTGTCGTCCTGGTTCACATCTATGCCCGGAGCCGCCAAAAGCAACTTGACAACCTCGACGTGGCCCTGCTCACTCGCGGTGTAAAGTGGCGTGTAACCACCATTATTATCGGCCTGGTTCACATCTATGCCCGGAGCCGCCAAAAGCAACTTGACAACCTCGACGTGGCCATCCCAACTCGCGTTGTAAAGTGGCGTGAAACCATCATTGTCGGCCTTGTTCACATCTATGCCCGGAGCCGCCAAAAGCAACTTGACAATCTCGGCGTGGCCATTCCCACTCGCCCAGAAAAGTGGCGTGTAACCATTATTATTGGCCTGGTTCACGTCGGCGTCCTCGGTACTTAACAGTGAAATCACAACATCGATGTGGCCCTCGCGACATGCGGTGAAAATATCTACATCTGGCGCCCTTTTCCTTTTTGGTTCGGCGGGCGCAAAGTGTCGGAAACTCATTAACAAAAATATAATGATTTAAATACAGACATATTTACAGTTAGTAGGTTCGAAAAGTTTTATCCCCCATTAGGGTTTACTGTATATTCATTCATTCCCTTTAATCGTCTTTAAAATACCCTGATATGTCATTGAGGGCGTATTGTGCTTCGGCGTATCCCTGCTCTGCGGCCCTTTCGAACCAGACTCGCGCTTTTTCCATCGACACGGGCCCGCCTTGACCACTTTGGTGCATGAGACCGAGACTGTACTGTGCTTCGGCGTGTCCCTGGTCTGCGGCCCTTCCCAACCAGACTCGCGCTTGTTTCATCGACACGGGCTCGCCTTCACATAGCTCTGGCAAACTTCCGAACATATGCATAAGAGCGAGGGCGAACTGTGATTCGACGAGTCCCTGCTCTGCGGCCTTTCCGAACCAAAGTCGGGCTGTCTTTAGTGATTGTGCCACGCCATTTCCGTATCTATAATCGTCTGCAACGATGTGCATGGCCCACCCCTTGCCCTTCTCGGCCCACTTGAGAGCGTGAAGGTGACTCTCGAGGCCCGTCTTCGGCAAAGGGGTGCGGCACATGGGGCACGGGTGGCCTTGTGCCCTCGTGTACGAACTCGCCATGTACTTCTCTGCGCACTTTTTGTGCATACCCTTCCCGCAGCATGTTAGGGTTTTAAACTCATTCCCCCATCGGGGCAGCGGCTCCATGCAGATCCCGCATAGATCTGTCTCGTCGTTCCATGTCATCGCCTTTTTCTTTTTCTTTTTCTTTTTCTTCTTTTTCTTCTTTTTCTTCTTCTTCTTTTTCTTTTTCTTCTTCTTAGGTTGACTTGCCGCTGCTGATACAGGCTGAGCGGCGGGTTCTTCAACCTCAGGCGGCTCGACGTACGAGGCCATGGCTGGCTATTTCTTTTTCTATTCATCTAATGTCATGCATATAATAAAACACATATTCTTTAATTATGTTTCTAATTTGTGTCCGACTTTGCTTTCTTTGCCGGGCGGTCAGAAAGTTCAAGATCAATATCATGAGGGTTGATGTTCTTGGGATGGCCCTCGTACATAGCCTTAAGCTCCTCAACAGACACGTCGTCAAGTCCCTCGACGGACACATCACGATCATCGTATGTGGGTACCCATCTTTCGGGGTCAATGTTGACCAAACGCAATTTCCACAATTTCTTAGTGACATCGTCGCTTGCTTTGCACCACTCGAAAAGGTCCGAAAAAACACGTAGATATCGGTATCGCTGGTGGTATTGCTGTACAAAACGATTAAATTGACCAGGATAGTACAACAACACCAGCTTATAATATTCCGGTTTCAGGCCTACTTTTCTTCCATTTCTATCGATCAATCCGCTTTGAAATATTTCTTCGGGTTTGAAATCTGAAAAGACCAATCGAAGCGCGAAAATGTCAGGTACGTCAACGGGCAAAGGGTCAGACCATTTTATTGGCTTAAACGCTTTGTACATCATTTTGGGGTTATTTTCTGCGAGCATGGAAAGCATTTCGCGGATTTCATAATCATCGTCAATACTCACACCGTTGGGCAAACAAAGAGTATCGCAGTCTGTGCATAACAACATTTTCCAAAGGATGTCACAAGCAGTTGCACCATAACTGTTGAAATAGTTTTCGATGGCTTCGTTTCGAAATTCTGACGCTGATTTGTCTTTTGTCTTCGTTACCCGACGTGGGATTCCGGTGTATATGGTTTCGAACTCCGTCACATTGTATATTTCTCCTTTGTATGCGGTGTGGAACACATACCCATGATCACTGGGCACGCGGAACGGAAAGTTGACATGGCCAATTGGGTTTCCTTCATCAAGTAACTCGCGTAGACTTTCCGGGTCGAGGTTCCAAATATGCTTCCAGAAACGGGTCTTAAACAATTGCTTCTCGGCGTACGAGGCCATGGCTGTTTCTTTTTCTATTCACATAATGTCATGCACATAATAAAACACATATTCTTTAATTATGTTATTTTAAATTCAAAGGTCCAACCGTGATGAGTATTATAGTTTGGTCTTTTGTTTGCACAGTTAGATACGTGGGCGCGATTAAACTTCTTGCCAGTTTCATTCGCTAAAGTGCGAGCAGCAGCGTGGGTGGACTCAAAGTTTCGTTTGATGCCCGTCTTCTTTTCCGTCGCAATGACCGGCTTCATTTGTTTCTTGGCAGTTTGATAGCTTTTCTCTTTATGTTTGGCCATTGCCTCTTCCGACATGTCTTCGTAATATTTAGTGGCAATCCGGCTCAGTTTTGCGCGAGTCTCGACTGAGTGTTTTCGACCTTTGTGTGTTCTAATCATTTTTGAGCGAGTCTCGGCTGAGTGTTTTCGACCTTTATATGTTGGCATAAGTTTCCGACGTTTATTAGCTCTACTCAAATTTGCACGGTGTTCGGCTGAAAATTTCCGTCCTTTTAATTTTGCAATGTGTTCGACTGAAAGTTTCCGACCTTTGTTTGCTCTACTCAGTTTTGCGCGAGTCTCGGCTGAGTGTTTGTGTCCGCTTACACCGCCGCCACCTTCAGTACAGTTATATCCTTTGGGACCAAAAGCTTCGTGTTCTCTAATCCAATAGATCTCGCGTTGGTTCATGTAATTGTCCGACACGTCATCGTCAAATACTTCAATGATTACCTTTAAGAAATTATCCCAGCCATATTTTTTAATGGCACGATATAGGATACGACAAGTACCATTAGCACGCTTATGTTTCTTGAATCTTCTCTTAAGATTTCTAGTTTGACCAACGTACACCTTTTTACTCGGGCTTATCAACATATAGATACATTTTTTAATATTATCCATACAATGTTATTTAAGATTACATATGCAAATGTGATCGACATTTCTTCAATTGGATTTGAAAGAACCATTTGGAATTGAACCAAAATGTACACCACCAGGTGTGATTCTAAAAATTAAAGCTTCCGTCGAGTTTTGATCTCGAGACCTCCGCATTACAAGTGCGATGCGCTGCCAACTGCGCCACAGAAGCCAAAAAAAATATAGGTGCAAACGTTCTTGTCCTTTCTTTGACAAAAGGTTGGAAGAAGGAGTGTGAACGAGTGCACAATCAGTTTAAAGTCATGATAGGACCATGTTCCAAAAGCGCTTGCAAGATTCGAACTTGCATCTCCGGTGATGGCGTTTTTTAGTACCGGTGTGCTACCGTTGCACCAAGGCGCTTGGTTCCTCGTGCGGGACTCGAACCCGCGTCTCTTGGGTGAAAACCAAGTATCCTAAACCACCTAGACTAACGAGGAGGTGCACAGTTTAGCGTCATGTGGGACGAAAGTCTGTACGGGTACTGCCCCCGTGCTTCCGGTTCAAAAAGACCGGCGTGCTTCTTTTACACAAACAGACTCATAAAGCTCTAATAGGATTCGAACCTATGTAACAGTAGTTATAAAGACTACCCGCTGAACCTCTCGCGTATAGAGCTAAAAAATGGTGCCACCTATGGGATTCGGACCCATGCGTACAGTTATGTACAGAGGATCTTAAGTCCTCCCCCTGAAAGAAAGGAAAAGAAATGGTGAGGGTTTGAACCAATCAGCTTTATAAATCGTAATATACAATGAACTTACCTTAGACCGCTCGGGCAAAGTGGCGAAAAGAATAGTTTTACCTCGTTTCGGAGGTTGATGGTGCTGGAGTTTCACCAACATCTCTGCATATTGGCGAGCGCGCTCCCCCTGCGCCAATCAGCGGTGCATCGCCGATAAAGGAATCGAACCTTTGACCTCTCGCTCGCAGCGTGTTTACTACACCAACCATCAAAGTGCCATCTGCCGGATTTGAACCGGCGCATGCGAACATAGTCGAGCTTGAATCGACCCCCTTAGACCGCTCGGGCAAGATGGCAACGCTCGGTACTGGAGTCGAACCAGTGGCCTCGCGATTAACAGTCGCACGCTCTGACCAACTGAGCTAACCAAGCAAGAGGAAAAAAACAACTGAAAGTGTGTGTGTGTGTGAATGGGAAAAAAAGAAAGCCTTTTAACGCCATGCTCGGGGCGACTTACCTTGTGGCGACATACCCTTGCTACTTGTGGCGACATACCCTTGCTGCTTGTGGCGACTTTCCCTTTCTACTTTGCCCATGCTCCGACGGGGGATCGAACCCCGAATTCAAGCTTCAAAGGCTCACGTGATTACCATTTCACTATCAGAGCGCACCCCCACTGGGACTTGAACCCAGAATCTTTCGATTAGAAGTCGAACGCGTTATCCATTGCGCCATGGGGGTAAAATTCTCGGTACGGGTCTCGATCCCGTGGCCTTCGGCTCATAACTGTGGAAATGTTGTGAGGGGGTTAGTTTGGTCAAGCATGGCGCAAAGCAAACGCGAGATTGAAACTTACGACCGATGCTCTGCCGAACTGAGCTAACCGAGATGCCCACTGTGGGAGTCGAACCCACGGCCACAAGATTAAAAGTCTTGCGCTCTACCGACTGAGCTAAGTGGACAATGTACGCATATTCTTAAGCAAATCTTTTATAGTTACTTTTTTCACCAGCGTTGGATTCCAAAGTGTTTCTGTTTGATATTCTAGGGTGTTGTTAAAAAAACTTCACATATTCGTAAACATTGTGGAAATGCTCAGTCTAAAATGAGATTGAATGAATGTATTTTATTCTTTGATTTTACTAATTAAAATATGCAGCACACATTATATTGGTAGTCGAAGTCATTCTTTGTGCACGTCGCATGATTGCAAAGTATGTCAGGCATTGTCAAATAGGGACATGTGTCTTGTAGGTCTTGATCTGCATCGCCACACCGTTGGTTTGGTGTGGCGATGACCGGATTCCCCGGATCCTCCACTATTGTCCCGTTTGTCCCGTTGATACGTTCGTAATTTTGGCGCGGTGCAACATTAAGTTGATGGCTCTTGTCTTCGTGACGCACCCACGATCTGGATTGGTATATGACTTTGTGCTGTGTTGTGGTATTCGTTATATTATCATACTTGGTGACATTTCTAATCGTACTTTTACTCGATGTCAGTTTTGGGGGTAGATATTTTCTGGTGTTGGATGGCGTGACCGCCCCGAACAGCGATTTTGGCATTGCATGTGGAATAATAAATGCTGTTATCAAAATAAAAAGAAAGAACTTCATTATGAAATTGTCATTGTAGTTTAAATACGCAAATATTTTGTTTATTACTGAATTTATCGCCTGCGTTTTTTGTTCGTTCTGTGTTTGTCTGTTGTTCCTACAGCATCGCGCTTGCGTGTCTCGAATGTTTTTTCGATTTCTGATATATCTTTGAACCATAGCTGTTGTACCGATGTTTGATTGATTGATTGTAGTGTGTTTTGCGTTTGTGTTCGTTCTTGTTTGAGTAGCTGTATTTTGTCGTGTGTCATGTTCCATAACGACATACCAAGCAAGTAATCGTGTGATTGATTTGGGAATTGCAATTGCCGCAATTCTTCGAGTAGCGCCTTTTTCGTCTTCCCCTTAAAGAGGAGTTCTTGGTTGACAACCAACGTGATGAATCTAATTTTTTGGTGCTGTTTGTTGAGTTTGTGTTGCAATTGTGTGATTTGATATTGTTTCCTTTTCCTGTAGAGTTCAAGTCGCACTGGGAAAAACTCAGCGATAATGTCTTTGACAGTGTTGAATTTTTTCATGACACCGTTTGTATCGAAGGCGTGCATGTTTCCAGTATCAATTGTCGATCGTAGTTTGAAATCTTTGACGAGTAGGGTTTGGTCAGCTCTGTATTTTGCCGCCATGTCAGGTGCCAATTTAATTTTAAAGTCCACCGTCGTGTCGGTATGGTTGCTCTTGATTTCTTTTATCGTGTCTTTTTTGAACGGTCTGTGACCCTCTAGGCCCTTTTCAAGGTATTCTTTGTATGAATTTGTCCAAGTACCAACCGGCAATTCTGTGACATGGAGTGTTGTGGCATTCGTCCATGACCATACGCCATTGATGGCCCATTTCGTAGAATTTGCTATTTTTGTGACTGATCCATTGAAACCTTTGAACCAAGGCTTGATGTCTGGACACGTTTGCCCTAGTATCATTGATTTCAGAACGGCGATGACATCTTTCGGATTATGTGACGGTATTTGTGACGACCATCCAGTTCCGATTCCGTTAGCGCCGTTGACAATAAGCATGGGTATGACTGGCACGTAAGATATTGGCTCGATGTACTGGCCGTCGTCTTTCAATGGTGAGTACAGAGGCATATCGTCAGGATGATATATTTTATCGGTTGTTTCTGCCAGTTGTGTGAAAATATACCTCGGCGATGCGGCGTCTTTTCCTCCTAATAGGCGCGTGCCGAATTGCCCGTTGGCTTGCAAGAGTGGAATGTTGTTTGACCCGACAAAGTCTTGCGCCATTCCGACGATGGCACCATTGAGAGACGCTTCTCCGTGGTGGTAGGCTGCATGTTCAGAGGTGTAGCCCGCAAGTTGTGCAACTTTAATTTCTTGGCGGAGTCCGCGTTTAAGACATGCGAATAGAATTTTCCGTGTGGATGGCTTGAGCCCGTCTAGGACATGTGGAATACCGCGTAAGTTGCTTTGTACCGCCATGATAATATACTCTTTGTTGACAAAGTCTGCGTATGGCATTTGTTTCGCCGTAAAGTCCATGTGTGCACCGTGTTCGTATCCCAAAATCCATTGTTTCCGGTCTGCAACACGCGCTTTATTGAAACACATGTCTATGAGATTTCCGTTGGTGTCTGACATAGGTTCAAAGTGCAATCGATTCCTCTCCAAATTGGAAAAGTATTCTTTCGCTTCTTTGGCGGACGAAGTACCAAGTCCCTTGTAGTATTTGATGCGCCAACCCGTGGTGTCGTTTTGTGTTGTCCAGTGTTCATATTCGGGTGTGGTATAGAATGTGTGCTGGTGGGATCCGCGCGTGCATTTCACAATAGGCGTGATGAATACTTGCAAGAAGTTTGGAATGGCTAGCAGAGAGGGCCAGAAATGATGCAGAAAATTGATGATGAGGCCTTTAATGTGGGACCCGTCGTGGTCCTGGTCCGTCATGATCATAATGTGTCCATAGCGCAACTGGGACGTGTCCGTGTATTCGCGTCCAATGTTGAGGCCCATAATCTTCATAATGTTTTGAATCTCTGCATTGTTCATGACGCTAATGTTGCTGGCATCTCTTACGTTGAGCAATTTGCCTTTGAGTGGGAATACACCATACTTGTCTCTGCCGATCACTGAGAGGCCAGCAATGGCCAATGTTTTGGCAGAGTCCCCCTCTGTTAAAATCAAGGTGCATTCGTGGGACCGGCGACCACCTGCGAAGTTGGCGTCGTCTAATTTTGGAATACCGGCCAGTTTTGTCTTTTTCCGTGCACCTGTTTTGCGCTCAAGCGCTCTTTGAGATTTGGCGCGTGCAAAGTAAAGAATTTCCTCGACAATGCCGCTTTTCTTGCATATATTTTTGGCAAATTTATCTGATAATTTGGGCTTGAATTGCGCAGGTCCAAACCTGCTGGCTTTCGTCGTGAGTGTTTCTTTGGTTTGAGAGTCAAAGCTGGGGTTTGCGATAAGTGCATTGACGAAGACAAATGTGGAGTTTCGCACTTGCGATTGTTTGACAGACAGTTCCTTGAACTCTTTGAGTGGGATGACGTGTTTTGATATCTCGTCCAGGATGGCGCGCACGTGCTCTCCGCCTTTGGTTGTGCATATTGCGTTACAAAAACTGACTTGCTGGGCTTGTTGGTCAGGTGCAACTGTCACGCAGACTTCCCATCGTTCGTTTATAACACTGTGAACGACTTTTTGTTCGTCGTCAAAGTATAGTGCGCAATACTGTTTGAAATTGCTGACAGGCAGTCGATCACCATTCAAGTAAACCCGAATGTCCGCTGGTGTGGTGCCAGCAATGTCGTATACTCTTTTTTTGAATAGGGCAATCATGTCGTCTGATAGTTCTTGCATGCCGAACCTGGCAAAGTCTGGTACAAAGGTGACTTTTGTGTAGTCTTTCTTTTTCCCAGACGCATTAATTTTTGGTTTGGCGCATATCCCCATGTTGTTTTGCCAAGTTTGCGTGTACTTTTTCTTTGCCTTCGAATCCACAGTTTCAATGCAAAATCTTGTAGAGAAAATGTTTGCGAGTTTTGCGCCGTATCCATTGCGACCTCCCACCACCCTGTCTGACGAGTCGTCGTAATTGTCACCAGATAAGAGATGGCCAAAGACTAGTTCTGGAACGAATACGTCGTGTACATCGTGTAATACGACTGGTATCCCAGCTCCATCATTTTCAACCGATATCATTCCAGGCTCAATATTGATGCGTATGGCACGCATATTTTGGTCTCTACGCTTGTTGTCAGCCGCATTTACAAGTAATTCGTCAAATATTTTGAGTAGACCAGGGACGTACTGTACTTGTCGCTGCTTCATTTTATTGGATCCTTCCATAACCCACATTTTCTCTGTCCTAATTTCACAAGACCCTACATACGTGTCCGGTCGCTCCTTAATATGTTCGAGGTGCGTTTTTTTCTGGTATTTCTCTGATATTTCTTTACTCCTCACTCGGTCGCTAGTGCTCCCAGACAAAGTACTCTGCATATTTATTTGTACTAAAAAGTCACGCTTCATTTCGTTTTCATCATAGTCGTTAAGTAAGATTTTTAAGTTGTATTTATATTTCAAATTGTATTTTAACTGTAGACTAAATGTGTTTGGACACACCGCAAAGAATCAAGGGGTCCTCATAACAGTTCTTCTTCCCTTGTTCTCCAATATAGTAGTGAACTTTGCCAACTTCTTGTGTATGGAAAAGTCCTTTGAAATTGAGTTCCTTCGGTGAACTGAATTTGTGTTGATCAGAACCTAATTGGATTGTCTTGCCGCTCTCGGTTTGAATTTGAATGGCGGATTTGCACTCCTTGTCGAACTGTAGTGTATCGGAACATATTCGGTCTTCTGGAAGTTTTTTCTCGAGACTGTACCCCACCTTGTAAGTGTTGAACGTAGCTGGTTTCCAGCCTTCTAGACACTCGTCTGTATTTGTCTTTTCAAGTTTGCAGGCGTTTGTACTTGGATTATAACTAAACATGTGACACTCCTTTGTATGTCCACAAACAGTTGCACAATCTATCGCGCTTTCAACGACCTCGTTTGTAACAGTGTAGTCTTCTGTTTTGCATTCAAAGCCTTCTATTACAGTTGTTGCTGTATAGTTGCCACTAATGCCGTAATAGCACACCTTGCCCTTGCAAAACAGCCCTTCGTCGTTGTATACGCCTGCAAAGGTATGGTTTTCAGTTCCTAGTGTATACGAACCGTTCGCATATTTGATGGAAGCTGCCAAGTCGTTCAGATCCCGCATGATATTTTCTAAAGTCAATTTTTCAATCGATCTAGTTCCAGATGTTCTGAGAACTGACGATATGGAGTCGTGTGGGTTTGGAAGGTCGAGTATCTCAGCGTCTCTATTTGGCAGTCTTGGAACGTGCACAAATATGTCAGAGTATTGGAAGTGACATGTGTCGGCCAATGGCTCGAAATCTGCGCCGTATTTTGAGAACTGCATAATTTTCGATTCAAACTCAGTGATACTGCAAAAGGTCTTTGAAACAACGAGGTGCTGCCCACATACACAGGGCCAGTTAAGCTGAATGTCTTGTTGCGTGTCAAAGCAAGTAGCATATGCCTTATTGTTCTTGCACATTCCCCCCTCGAGTATAATTTCGGTTTCTGATCCACATAGGCACGTCTGGGTAATAACGCTATTGATCGGACACGCGGGCATATCCTCGACAGCACAAAAACACGGAGTTTTTTGCGAACACACTTGCCTAGAATCATACTGGTTGAAAGTAGACTTTATGTACCGAAGCACATTGTCTTTCATGTAAGAAATGGAAGAGCATCCGTAAGGCAAATCTACGGAACGCGCATTCGTGAATGCGATATACTCTGTGTTTTTGCCGATGTTATACTTTTCACAATCGTAATGGCCTCTTGTTACTACTGACGACACATCCGCACAAGTTTTTTCTGTAAGTTTTGCAGTCACCGTGAAATCATTCGAATTGAGATTGCTGCATGCGTTTAACACTTCGTGATACTTCTGCCCACGGGGACAAGTTACCATACCACAAGCAGTCACACCCCCTCTAGGTCTAGTTTTATCAGTATCCTGCTCAAACCACTCTTCACAAATGTCGTTCTCTCGTTCGTCAAGCGGATGTCGCAGCCAGCCGTCCTTACCCTCGCATTTGGCGAGTAGAGCTTCGTCGTGAATGCATTTTCCATTTTTGACGCATTTGCCATTCGTCAAGCAATACGGTGCAAAGTCTGAACTACACAATTCCTCACCGTTGCACCTGCAGAATTCGAGTGACTCTGACTCGTCTAACGGGAATTCGTCGGCCGGACATTCGACCGTATATTCAGGCTTGGTGCAAATACAGTTATTTGTAGCGTCGCATGTTGCTGTCGAGCTAAACGGATTGAATTGAATGTCATCGCCCGATTTCGAGCAACCGGGTGGCGTTGAATGCCTCCCCGACACAGAATTGATCTTGTACGACGAAAACGCATTGTCGTTCACGCAATTAGACGCGTCGGCCATACCCGTCGTGCAAACGCATTTGCCGTCGTCTTTCAACAAAAAGCCGTGCACGCGTTTCTTGCAAATGCGTTTGTTTTCAATTGATGCGGGTTCGCTGTTTACATTCGAATTGAATCGAATAGCCTCAGTTCCACTACCAGTGTACCAATAGCATCCCGACGGACGACTCGCAATATCTAACGCGTTCGAACCGAAATCGCAGGTTGGGCCACTGTTCTTGGTACAGAAGGCGTCTTTGACGTAATGTGCGGCTTCTTGTATGCATTCTGACACGTCCTCGATATTTTCTCCACCAGTATCAGAGCAAAGCCCCTCGCTGATTTCGTAGTACTTGCCGCTTGGCTTTCTATTTATTTTGTACCGTTTCCATGGATAATCATTCGACCCGTCGGCCGAGCTTTCGCACGTTGAATCCAGGTTTATAATGCATTGCGACGCGCCGACACGCTGATCGTCGTTTGCATCTATCCACGCAAAAACATTGCAGTTAGGTTCCGACGCGCATCGTCCTTCGCACGATTTAAAGTCAGTAACGAATTTGCGCGTGCCAGACGTGTCCGGCAGACAGTATCCGTCGCCAAGGAACTGTGACGAATGCTGCGAATCTAAGAAATTACTCCAACGTTCGGTCTCGCCGACACAATCGAACTTAACATTCTTGACACAGTAATGCGCGGACACGCATGTTGTTCTACCAGCCACGTTAGTAAGACTTCTGGAAGCCACAGCGTTCCATTGAGAAAGAGTCAGGGCCCCGATCGACGAGATTGAGTTAGTGTAACGGGTCTCTTGCATGACGCCTTGCAGGTTTGTCCTTGTCATTTTTAACCAATTGCCAGACCATTCACCAAAAATGAGACTGTTTGCGTCTCCACCCCAAGCGCTTAAGTCGAGCCTCATTGGATGAGCGTTATCGTTCATTGTAGCACCAGTATTGTCAATTACATGTCCTGAAATGCTTTGACATATTTGTCCATTGACACAGTCTGGTTCTCTATCGCAGGCAGCCTCTTGTCCGTGAACGCAGGCGTCCTTACACTTTTCCGCCATTTCCGCCGTAGTCAAACTGCTTTGCTCTTTAATGGCGACAACAGATTGGTATTTGGAATCCGCACATACCGCATTCTCCTTGACGAGTTCAACCTCGTAGACGTCTGCGCCGGGCGTGGCCAAGTGTTCTTTGTCGAGTATGTAATCCGCATTCTCGTTGGCGATCGGACAACCGTAGTTTTCGTCGACACAATACCCACCCGTGGCACAATCGATGTGATTGTCGTCTAAACAGTGTGGGGAATAAAAGTTGATTGCGTTGCCATTCTTATCCGAATTGACACGACAACATTTAGAGCCGCGATCGAAGGCGAACGTGCCCGGTGGACAAGCGACAGGTTCGTCTCTGCATATGCAGGGGTGTGACGACGTACCACATGTCTTTGTAGCCTGGTTTAGATTGAGGTAAAGATCTCCTGAGACCGGGTTTTGCGTACATCCGTACGGAAGTCCGGCATGATTTATGTTTTGATGCGACCCAGTGTCGATATTAGCGTCAGATAGCCCCAACTGGACGGCTGCGATCTCGCATTCTTCGACAGACGTCACGGGACGCTCGCAAGATCCGCTGTATTTCAAAGAGTAGTCGGGGAGACGCCCCTCTCCAACACATTTCGTGATCTTGTAACTGTAATAAGAGGCAGATGAAGGTCTTACCGATTGGCACTGTCCAGAACTACACCCGCATTTGTTGTCGGCATCCATGTAAAAGGCTTCAGAACCTGGATAGGCGTCCAAACATCTATTCATGCATTCGCGTGTACGATCTCTACTGAACAATAGAGAAGATTTACCCAAAAAGGCGGGGTAACCACCTTCAGGCAAATATTTCCAGTCAGAGCAATATCCAACTCCAATTTTGATGTAACGCAGATGATTGTCAACGTATTTCAAAGCTTCGTTGGTCTTGTACCGGGTAAAACTAGTCGAATCCACGTACGCGCTAGTAGACGATCCTTCTTCTTCGCACAGACAATTGCCGTCATTTGTGGTTGAAAACCCATCGACCCGACTACATTTTTGGGCGCATCGGCTCTTTGCCAATTGAGTGCTTATGCCGGTGTAGTCACCCGTATCCGGTATGACAGTGTCTATGACCAACGTATTGTAGTAAGAGTTAGGGACAAGATTGTTCTTGTCCTCACAATGTCCGTCTGGAGCGTATCCAATTGTGTGACAGAAGCATTTTTTAGAACTGCCTTTAACTCTATTTGACGCATAATGTCTCAAGATTTGACCTTTCTGCACGTTTCCTAGTTGGTTGCTCGCGGCGTATTCTGAGCACCGGGTTGCACATTCTGTTGGGTCCATTAGGTAATTGATAGTATTATAGTTGGTCTCGTGGACATATTGACCCCAAGCACCACCGTCGCAGTAATGGCTATTCGACTTCGCCACAAGTCGCGTGCAGATGCCGTTTTGGTAGTAGAATCCCTCTGGGCAAGACGACGGGTTTGTGTAGACTTGTCTGTCGGCAAAATCGTAGAACGAGTAACCGTAATTTGCATAAGCTACGGAGCCAGAGCAACCCGACCATGTCTTATGATTGCAGTAGCATCTTCCAACGGCATCGACTGAAAAGCCGAGAGCCGCTCCTCGCGTGGACCACGGGCCGTATTCCAGCGCCGTCGACTGGGATTTGCACGCCTTTGCACATTCTATTTGGTTGGATGTAGAGTCGGTTCCTGGATTGTCGCTAGCCCCGTTGTAAACGCGAATGCCTATCGCACCATTGCAAAGGCCACCCCCTTTGTAGACGAATCGCTGCGGGATTTTTTTAGGGCCAAGAGTTTTGCAAACACAAGGACCATATGACCAAGCGCCTAGCATGCCAGTGTGGCCACATTTGTCCGTAACCGCGTGGGAATTGAAGTACATGTCGTCACCCCATTTAATGCAGTATCCGTTCGGCCCCCAATTATTGACATTTTTTAGCGTAGTATACCCCGCTTTTGGACTAGTTTCGACCATGCCTATTGCTATACCCGCGGCGTCGCATTCTGCAGCGGTCGTGATTGGTTCGGCGCCGTTCTCCGCACACGATGCTTTTGTAGGATCGTTTCTTTGAGCGTTATACGCTGCATACGATACAGCGTATTCTTCGAAGTCATACGCTGTGTATCTGTCGTCGGATGTCTTTGAACTTGTCGAAGCTTTGACTGCTGAGCAGTAACACTTGCCGTCTTTGCCGAAGACGAATCCTTTGTATTGGTCGACGCAATGCGCGGCACACTGATCAGCGCTGTCTTTGTCAGTGCCACCAGTTAGGGTTAACCCCGGGTATCCGCGTTCGAATATTTTGTGGTAATCGAGTGCAGTTCCGCGCGCGTCGTCGCTGACCACCGCGAACGGTTCCGCTCCTGACGCTTCAGTGATAACGTCCACGGTAGACGAGTAACCGAGTTCTGTGGCTCTGGAGCCGCATTGTTCGGCGGTATCAATGATGTCTGCGGCACTTTGTGCGCACGTTCCCGATTGGACGAGCACTGGCACAGTTTTGCCGGATGGAATTTGTAGCGCACCTGCGTCCACAACCGAACCGTCGCTTCTGATACAATATTTGGAATCGTAGGCATTTCCGGCCATGACATCTGAGCATAGCGGTCTGTCAAGTTTGCACAATTTCTTCTGTTTGTACTTGATATTGTAGACTTCTGCAGGAATGTCTTCAATTTGTGAGAATTGCATGTATTCGACGTTTCTCGTGTTGACTTCGAGTGTGTGCTCACCGGCGGCGAAATCATCGTCTCCGAGCTTTGCGTATAGTCCGAGAACGCGATTGACGTCGCTGGAATGCAATTTTGGCAGAGCTCTTGTGGTACCGAATGCGTTTTGTCTGACGGTGTACTCTTCCCATATGCCGACCTCTGCCGGTTGGTCACACGAGTAGTATGCTGTTGAATATCTGTTTGCCGCAGTTTCGTAGTACCATTCTGCAAGTCCCGGTATGGCGCAACGTTCTCCCCACGAGCCGGTGTATTTTCTGTGCGTGATGGGTACATCTTCGCCGGTTGAAGGGTCTTTTATGGGGGCTAAATGTTCATTTTTGTAGAATGGCACATTGTCGTCGACTTGCGATATATATGATAAAGAGCACCCTGTTTGGAACGTGAGACCGTAGTACAGTTCGTCTGTTTCATGTTTGTCTTGCACGTCACCAAGCCTTGCGTATTTTACGTCGTCCAGTAGTGAAACGTCTGGATAATTCGTGTATTCTTCCTGTGCGTCTGACGTTGATATCTCGTATCCATGTGGACGCAAAAGCAATTGCCTTTGTGCGTAGCAGAAGAGCGGGTCTTGCACTGGTTCCCATCCTGGCATATCTGCACATGTGCCGTCCTCGATGACACGTACCGGCACGTCTTTGTCTACGAGTTGGTTTAAACTTTGGCAAACCCGTTCGTTTTGGTCCCCCATGCAAAACTCAGTATCGCCACAGTACAGGCCGTTATCGCCTCCGCAATAGCATTCTTGCAAGTTTTCGACAGGGAATATACCCAATGTCGATTTATCAAATGCCAAAGACCATTCGATTGTTTTGTTGAATGCCGAGCAAGGCATTTTATCAATCATAACCTTTCTGGTGTCTGGTTCTTGCAAACAGTATTTTGCCTCGTTCTTGTAAATTTTTTGTCTTTCGTATACCCAGAACGGATTGTTAGGTTCCCATGTTTTTTTCTTGGCTTGAGTCGAACACATGCACTCGAACATGTTTTCATTAATGTCTTCAATGCGCGTGTTCTCTGTAATAACAGGGCACCATGGCACATACTTGACGCATATTTGAGCCAGATATGTCGACATGCCTTGTTCAACTTGGGAGAATCCGTTTATTTCGACGGCTTCAAATTCTGGCTTTCCAATGTCGCTTGGATCGTAACAAAGATCTAACCATCTGTTACCGCCGGGTTTGCACCCAGGAACGTCTTCTCCGTACGATCTCTGGAAGCATTTGAGGCCAGACGCGCAGTGTGAATCTCTGTCACAGTCGCCTGCACATTTTGGAATGTTGTTATTGTAATAATTTTGTGCAGACCATCCCTTTGAAAAGTCTATGTCTTGTAGAACGATGCCACCGTTATCTGTGGCCAAATGTCCTTTGTCGTCCAGAAAATGCGCCCTGATATTCGTGACTTGTGGCGATATAACACTGAGGGGAACTGCCTCAATGGTGTATGACGAGTAATAAGTCTTTGAGAAGCGATCTGTTGGATTACCGACATCGCAAACATTCTCTCTGACAAAGGATTTCTCAAAGTAAAGCTTTTGCTGAATTGGGTCATCGTGCAGACTGAAAAAGATTGGGAAGAATGTTTCAAAGCAAGGATCAACGTCGTTGGTTTTATGAATCGGCAAAATATTTAACTCGTCGGTAACTTCTTCACACGTGTCGTATGCGCATGCGCATTCGTCGTGACGCGTTGCCTTTGGGATGTTTTCCCATTGCTGTTGTAAGGAATTAAATTTGTCCCAGAAATTCGATCCCGCGTAATTTTGCGTAAAAGCAGAGCTTTCAAAGCCTGTGTGTGTATCTAGCCACGTCGGGATCCCATGACTTGTTTTCAAGGTGAACGCACGACTTTTGTAAGCGCTGTAGCACCGGCGTGCACATTCTTGGGCTGGGTCTGAGTGAGCCAAAGGGTCTGACTTATGCAATCTTGGGGCCCACCAACCTTCTGGCAGCGGTCTGATATATCTGCATTTGCCGTTTGCAACGTGTTTCTGGATTTGTGCTGTTGTTTCGTAAATGCGCTCAAACACGCACGTTTGTTCGCTTTCAACGTACTCTACAGATTGCTCTTCGACGCGTTCGACATTCTTGACTGAGTTTTGCAGTTGGTATGTGTTCGACCTGTCCAAAATTGTGTTGCATGGATTGCGATGGAACGCATGATGGATCGGCATCCAACCTGTATTTTCTTCATTGTTCAGCGCCGTGCACGCCCCATCATGCGCACCAGAAACTGCTTTGACGTCTACTGCGATTGCGGTAGGGTTAAAGTGTGTCATAGACGGGTTACCACCCATAAATCTTCTTTCCACAGTGGTGACTTCAAATGGAGTTGGGTCTTTGCGTTGCATGATGTCCGCAGAGAATAGTCCCACAACGCAAGTCAAGAGCTGTTCTCCGTCTTCTACAACAGGCACAACAATCGAACTGCGCCGATCTTCGATGTCCACTACGGTCCAGCTATAAAAGGGTTCAATAAAGTCGTAGCGGTCATAAGTGCTACTCAGACTTTTGCTACAATCCTGCGACGCGGGGACCTCGCAATAACATCTGCCGGATGTCGGGCTCACAATAAAACCAGTAATATCTTGGCCGTCAATGTCGTCCCATGAGGTACTGCTTAACGAAGGCTTTTTCTCTGCACAAGCTTTGGCACATTTATTTCTTCTTTCATTTGCTGAACCTGCATTATCGCCATTGCCTTCGTACATGCGAAGTTCAGTCCCGGTGCATTCCCCATCAAATGCGAATACAAACGCGTGCGGAGCTGTTGTACCTTCAGTTATGAATTCAACCGTGTTCGCAGATTTTGTTTCAATGTCTTCAAGAGTGCACATTAAAATTTCAGTGGAGTACTCTAGCAAATCGTTCTTTGTGTACATTCCAGATTGAATATAGTCAGTGTCCTGCACGACAAACGCAGAATTATATGCAGATGCATAACCAGATGCATCAATAGCTGCGGCTTGCTCGTACACGTCAGAGTGTTTCAACCATGTAAAGTATCGTTTCGATGTCCCAAACAAGTCACATTGTTCGTATTCGGGCTTGAGACAGTCGTTGGAGCCTTCGCATACGTCGTCAGTGTCTTTTCTAGTTATGCAAAACCCATTTGGACATTCAAAACTATCCAATATTGTGGAACGCGCATCGCTATTTTCCCAACCGGTCGCGTAATCGTTTGAATTGACAGTCACACGATACGATTTACAATTTGAAATTTCGTTGTTCACGTTGTCCACAGAAGTTTTTAATTCAACAGTAGATTCACCTGGAATGAGGTATTCGTTTTCTGTAGACCATTCGATTCTTACAGAGACTTCGGATTCAATATCAGCTTTCGTTGGCAAGTACAGACAGTCGTAGTGGTCTGGATTGTCAAAAGCCAGTAACGGGTCGCACCAATCCGGCGCATCTCCTTTCAAATTTTTCACATTTATCACGTCCCCTGGATATGCCAAAGGGTCATATTCTTCACCGTAAACCACATCTTCGATGACAAATGTTTGCTGCTGCACACCGAATTGCAATTGATTGAAATTGTGAAAGTACACATCTTTTTTCACAACATCATAAGGCGATTCGTATCGATCACATCTTGGGTTTTTGACTATGCCAGCACCCGTGCAAATCGAATCGGTTTCCGTTTGTATGCCATCGCAAAAGCATGTGTCGGCGCGTGCTAAGCTTTCCACACATGAAAGTGTAGCATCGCATGTTTCAATGTATGAACTATAGCATTTTGGAAGGCCACCCTCGAGCATTCCACACATTTCACCAGCCATGCACACGATCGACTGAAGCTTTCCATTGCACTTGCAACGATTTGGCGTATTCGCAGACGTCAATAGTACGCTATCGTCACATATTTGAGCCGGTATGGTCCTTCTGGTGGCACATTTGAGATTTCCACCATGGCCGCAGTTATTAATCAGCGAGTTTGTTCTAAAATCACAATACGTGTTGTCTCCGTCCGTTAATATTATACCGCGCGAATGTCCTGATGTAGGACAATAACAATTTGTTAGCGTGTACTTTGTCAGAGAAGGATCTGTATGCATGTCCTGACAGTACGGGTGCAATTCGTCTCGGACCTCTCCCTTGAAGCAGTATTGGCCCTCTTTGGCAAGCGCCTTTGGCGAGCATCTGCACACTGCGTGTGGGTTCGCAGTTGGATAATCCGGACACGCCTCGACTGGACCACTCAAACACATTGCATCTGGATCCAAAGAATCCGCATAGTCGCGCAACACGCACAATTGCGACCGTTCGCAGTATACTGTCTTAAAGAACTTGGCTTGATCATGCGGTTCTTCAGTAGCCTCTTCGAGTTCAGAATAGACATTCATCAAATGAGACGGTTTATTCTTTTTCAACCCACACAAGCATTGATCAGCGTCGGTCAGGAAAACATTTGTCGGACAAAGGTGTTGTTTTTCCTTATAACAGATATTCAGGCGATGATGACAGTACTCGCCTGAATCACAAATCGTTGGCAAGACCTTGAAAGCATCGCCGCAAATGCATTGTTGGGGCGCGGCATCGCCGGGTCCAAAATCATTCACCTTTTGACCATCTGCGCCTTCAGGACACACTGGCGTCTGCTGAGGTGTCGTCGGCACCGGCTCAACTAAATAAACGACGTTCCGTCGAACACCAACCTTCGTCACAATACGCTGAGCACCATCAGGCCAACACATATTGTCCTCCTCTGAATAATTACATTCAAAACTATTCGTGTTTTCACAGCCGCTCAACTTTTCATAGCAAAACTTACCATCGGAACACTTCTTTTGACCACACAGACAAATCCCACCCTGCATACGGTTGTGCTCGTTCAAAAACGGAGCGGGAAGGCTAAGCGCTTCTTCAGCGTGGACGGCAGAACATCTTTCGCCACGCAATTGGCAAATGCAACCCGAACGAGTTGGGTCCTCAGCGTATGTATCGTCGCACGTCATCTCAGAGTCTCTGTAATCGTTAAACAACAAAAACCACCCGCCCTTGTCCCAGGAGCAACCCGCCTGATCATGCTTTGATCTGGTAAACCTGACCTTTGGATTAATTGTCAAGGTCTTGTCATCAATTCGATTTGAACCTTCTAAACATTGGTTAGGATTTAACACAAGAGTCCATGGTCCAGTATCCTGACCACTATATTTGTCATACGTATCACAAAATCCTTCTGTCACCAAGGCAAATGCAACATGCTCGACACGCTTGTCGTCTTGGAAACAATACTGACCCTCGAAAAAGTCAGACCAATAAATATGCTCCATTGCGTCGTCCACACTCAATTTGTTTTTCTTTGTAGTATAACAAGTGCAGCGTCTTTGGTTTGGTCGAACGCCGTAGATTTGACTACAAGGCGGGCCCAAGATTGGGACTTCCAAAGCAGTATCGCCCTGGCCATACACATTCAAATCGAAATTGCACGTCATGTACGGCCCATTCGTTATGTACACCCAACGAGGTTTGATATTCTCTATCGATATAGGTACGGCGGGATTGATAGCCTCAGTCCCACAAATGCAGTCATCGTCTCGCGCCTTGATATCTTTCGTTGAAGACGTGAAAGGCACAGACGGATCCACGGATTCACAAGGAATCAACTTTCTACTCGCGCACCAGCCAATTAAATCGAAAGAATCGCCCTTCCACGTATCCGATGTAAAGTGGCGGTAGTAGCACCACTCACCAGCATCACACGAACGACGACCACACAGACACTTCTCACTCGCCTCCTCATCATTGCGACAAAACTCGAAAGAATCGCCCCGAATAACAAGCTGGCGTGCTTTAGACTTCTGCTTTGTCAATTTCCAATAATTTTGCGGATTATTAAGCCCCAAAGACTTTTTCTCAACGAACACTGCATCCTTATCACTGGCCAACCAAACGTTGTTCGGTACCTGATAATGACAATAATCTGACGACTGAGCTGGCACGTCCTCGTTCATCCTTACATAATGGACATATGGATTTGTTGGAGTCGGCACTATAGTCCCACTGTTCAAATCGTCAAACGTTCTATACGTCTGCCAATTATACTTGATGTGAATCTTAGCCCCGTTAACAAACTGATAACGGGTCGACGGCCCAAAAACCCAAGGATATTCGTCAGAACCACCTCGCATATTCAATTCTTTTGTTTCATACTTGAAAGGGCCCTTACCCTCGTAAGTCGACCAGCGCCCACTAGATTTATCCCGGTCATACCACCACCACTTTGCAGGCGGGTTCGCCTTCACAAAACCCAAATTGTCCCAAGCTCCACGACCATTACATTTGTTCTCCACCTTATAAGCATAATCGTCCCACACGGAATACACCTTAGCCTCGTACTTTCGCGCGGTCGGGCATTGAGAGTATGCCGACCGCAATCTTGAATCGCTCAAAGAAACTTTAAGCTTATCCCATTTTTGTAAATGGGGATAACCATACACAGTCGAATGTTGTTTCCGTCTTTCGAAGGGCCAATTCTTGCGATGACCATACTCTGAAAGAGCACTCTTAGCAGATGACAAAGAGCTGCCGACGTAATTATCACTACGAATCACAATGTCAGAGTTGGTCTTGTACGTCCAAATATCCGCATAACCTTGCCAAGTTGTACCACTAGTACTTGGCCCATCATCTACCTTATTTGTCTTACCTCCTTTCTCATCCACGCCATAGGGGCCGAGCCTACTATCCTTCCAGTCGGAATGGCGCCCTACGCATTTGCCTGATAATTTCACAAAATCCATGAATTCTCTCCAGTAACCAGTATTTGAAAAATCTCTGTCGTCGTCGCTCTCTTGATCTGACGATTTCAAACACCCACCCATACACTGCTTCTTTACGAATTTAGAAAATATAGCATCGCACACTTCCTTGATTTTGTAATCTGCTGTGTAACTCGAAACAAGTTTCGCCCAAGCATCATTTGTCAAAACCTTGGCCGAACTAGATGTACCAAGACGACACGAGGCGGCTCCCAACACCTTGGCATGCTCATTGGGATGCGCATATCTTGCTCTCAAATTGTTAGAGACAAGAACTGCGGAACTTGGAATGGCTTCTAAATTCTCATATTTGGTTGTTCCAAACGTAAGGACCCAAAACGGATCAGATGGATACGTAAAATATAGATTATTTGTAGGGGTCAATAGTTTTGGGTTACCAAATGTCAAGTACATGTCATAACACGTTCCTTTCTCCTGCATCGCCTCACCCCGAACTTGCTCTTTCCCTTCAGCGTCGACATTTTGTGGTGCGCCAGTACATCCGCGCACAGGCACTGATTTAAAACTCACAGACTTATAATCGTTCGAAAAAATTGCGCGCAACCCATTCAAACCAATAGTATGGGCAGTCCCAGAAATGTTGGATTTATGGTGTTCTGTATCGTCAAAGACCGGCATAATCCACATCTTATGGACACTGCCTGTTGTCGCGGATTTCTCGATAGAATCTTTGAAATCATAACCATAATTACCGCTCTCAGTTTCTTTTCGGCTCCAAAGGCGGTGCGTTTCGATAGGGAATTTATCAAACTCTCCATTTTTACCTAAATTGACCTTCTGCTTCGCGCGCGTCAAGTGTGACACTGTCTTGTACCCGGTACTCCCTTTTGTAGTAAAGGCAATGTCCGTAGCCGACGATAAGCTACCAGCGCCATGGACTGCAATGTTTTCAGCATAATCAAAATCAGTACACTGCCACTTCATTTCAATGAAATCGCGGTACAAAGGATTTGCATATTCCTTTTCCTGTTTTTCTTGAAGCGAGGAGATAGACCTCCTGTGAATCTTTGCCATTACGAATCGCTTCCCAGGAAGCGCGTGATGCTTTTCAGCAATATTGCTTTTAGAATGAACGACTGTGCTCCTTTTGAAACCCTGCTTCAAACGTTCAGGGTTGCGAGGTGTATCCGTCGATGTCCATGATTTGGGAATGGTAACGGCATCGCCTCCAATACTAAATGAATCTGCTATGCCTACAGCAGCGCAGCTCTCACTTTCCATATCAAAGTACCTCCAAACCTGATTCAAATAATTGTCTGAGGTTTTCCCGTACAAGTCGAAATTATCCTTGATGGTCCTTTCGATGATGGCGTCAGGATTCTCCCAAATAATCCACCCCTTGTATCCCTCAGTCTCAGAACGCACGTATTGGTTCGTTGTATCGTCGACAGTGACGTCAAAACGCGGAATACAGCCCAAAAACTCGGAACACATTTCATATCCCTCTTTACACGCCCAGCGCTCGTTGCAAATGCACATTGATGTGGATTCGTTGCGCTCCCACTTGTATTCTGGCGATTTGCCGTGAATGTATGGCCAGGTATCTGTCGCATTCATCCCCGGGACAGGAATCATGGGACATGGATTGAACATGTCTTGTTGACTGTCAAAGCACTGACCACCCCCGGAAAGGGTTTTTTTAGGGTCCTTGTCGCAGAATTTTCCGATCTCGCAAGGGGTTCCAGCGCAATTGCAATAGTTGTGGTCGTTCTCTACATGTCTAGACTTTATCAACTCGCTCGGACATTCTTTAATGTTTTGGGTGTACGGATTTCCGGCATCGGCAGCAAGCCACAGGCCTACACAACAAAGCGATAATAGTATGAACTTGTACATATGATATTAAAATCTAAGCATTCATTTATACTCCATTTTTTTATTATTTAGTCTAAGATTTGTTTGAAATTTATTTAATTTAGTTGCTGCACGTCTGGCAGTGTTTATTGTATAATTGTTTGATGGAGGGGCATTGTGCGAAACAGTATCCTGTGGTGCAGGTTTGTTTGTGGTATGTGACAAGCTCGTCGCATGAATAACATGCTCTGTCGCTCGTCAATGTTGGCGCACTATGTTGTAGTTGGTCTGATCTGCATGTGGTCACGGGTGAGCACACGCGATTTTGCGTGAGTGTTGGTGCGGTCGACTCGTACGTTGTTCCCAATGTACATTCGGCCAGCGCTGAGCATTCGCGATTTTGTGTGAGTGTTGGTGTGGTCGATTCGTACGTTGTTCCCAATGTACAATTGCTTACAGGTGAGCAGGCGCGATCCGACGTCGCGGTTGGCGCGGTAGTCTGGTACGATACGCCAAATTCGCATGTTGCCACGGCTTTGCATGTCCTATCTTGAGTCAATGTGGGTTGTGAGACCTCGTATTCGTCCCCGATAAGACTACCAAAGTTACTGACGCCAGGCTCGCATGTTGTGACAGCTGTGCAAATCCGATTGGAGGAATTGGTGGCCGCTTGTATCTCGTACGTTTGGTCCAGCGTACACGTATCGTGTGTATGGCATGAAGAGTAGTCTGTGGTCGATGAGTATTTGCCAGCCACACACGCGACGCAATCGTCACCGACAGTTTCGTCTGGTCCTTGTGATGGCGATACAATGTAACCATACTCTGGACCACACATGGGAACATCGCCACATCCTGATTCGTCAACTTGCGAGTTGTATTTGTGATTCGCATTTGCACACGTTTCGCAAACAACATGTCCGACCGCATCGGTCACATTCGTCGAGCCGTATCCAGAGTTACAAAGGTCGCAAGAGGATGCCTCTGCCCTTGAATGTGTATTGGCCGGGCACGCTGCACAAACTCTATCATGTGTTCCAGCTGGCTTGGCTTGTTCAAATTCACCGGCCGTGCATTTTTTTGCATTTGTGCAGACTCTGTCGCGTGTTAGGGAAGGTGTTGGAAAGAATGTTGTAACCTGGTACTGCTCTGCGGTGCAATCTTTCCATGTTTGGCAGTTGTCTGTGTCTGACACTGCCCATCGACCAGCCGAGCACTGTTTGCATTGTCCAGTCGATGTAGCCGTATGACCTTCGCGTCTGTTGTTGTTTCCGTCGCTACCGCACGTGGTCCATGGTTTGCAGAATTGCAAATTCGTTTGGTCTGTGTAACCGTTTGTGCAAGCAACACACTCGCGATTAGACGTAAGAGTAGGATCTTTACTGATATAGGTTCCCTTTTGACAATTGCGAACATTATTACACACTCTGTTTCTCACGAGTGTAGCACTAACTACTTGAAACGTTTGTCCGAGAACACAGTTTGTTGTAGTATTGCATATTCTGTCTTGTGTTGAAGAAGGCGGTCGTGTCTGATATGTGACGCCCAGATCGCATTGTGTATGTCCGTGGCAATCGTCTATATCGAGTGCCGCCCACGTGCCAGCCGAGCATTCCGCGCAAGACCCTGGCGCTTTATTTGTATGCAATTGTAGCCTTGGATCCCAATTATTTTGCAGGCCGCAGGCTGTCCACGGGGAGCAAACATCTTCGTTGTTTTGGTCAGTGTACCCAATTGTACACGACGAACATTCGCGATTATGCGTACCGTTCGGCTGTGCTGATACATAGGTTCCAGGACCACATGTAGTCCACGGACTGCATTGGACAGCGGCATATTCGGTTCCTGGCACTACAATGTATTGTTGATGGCCACATGAACCGTGTGGGGCGCATTGCCTGTCGGTGTACATGTCTGGTGCTGAAGTTTCGTAATGGTCATCTTCGCAGAGCGACACTTGGACACACAATGTATCGTGTGTTGTATTTGGGGGTCTAATTTGATAATTAGTACCGCTCGTGCACGTTGAGTGCGCCTCGCAATCATCTTTGTCTGTGAGGGCAAATGTGCCAATTGTACATGGCTGGACTGTTCCTGGTGACGTGGATGAATTATCAGTGAGGCGTGGGTCACCGTTTTCTTGTTCGCCTCCTTCCAGCCATGGTTTGCATGTTGCAGAATTTTGCTCGGTCGAGTAACCGTCAACGCACGGGGCACACGTACGGTCTTGCGTTGGCTGTGCCGAAATAAGTACGTATTGACCCGCATCGCAATTGGTTAATGCTTTGCACTCGCGATCTGATGTCGCGGTTTTATTCACATTTATGAATTGAGTTGTACTGCAATTAGTCAATGACTGACACTGCCTGTCCCTGGTTGCATTTGATGCAAGTGATTCGAATTGTGCGTCGCTATCACATACCGTGAGGGCGGTACATATTGCATCGGTCGTAGGTGTCAACTCGTTCGATCTGTATTGATTGTTATTGCATACTGTGTGAGCTTGACAGTTGTCTGAGTCTGTGAGGGCAAACCCAGCCGTGCATTGAGCACATGTGCCAGGGCTTGTGTGTGTGTTGGACACAAGTCTGGTCGTATTGTCTATCTGGTCGCCACAAATGGTCCATGATGTGCAGACAGCGGAATTCTTCTCGGCTGAGTAACCGTTAACACATGGAGCACAAGTGCGGTCTTGGTTTAGTTGTGCAGATACATTCACATATTGTCCGGGATTGCAAATGGACAATGACTCGCATTGGGCATCCGATGTTAGAGTTTTCTCGACAGAGACGTATTGGGTCGAATTACAGCCTGTTAGCGACAGGCATTCTCTGTCTTGTGTTACGGTTGGCGTTATACTTTCGTACTGGGTGTTCGTGTCACACGCTGCAGTCCATGTTGTGCACTGCTGGGCATTTTCTTGTATCGAGTAGCTGCCCGAGCATGTTTGGCATTGTCTGTCTTGATCATCAGTCGGGTCTGCGACAACGAATTGCCCAGGCTGACAGGTCGTAATATTGTTGCATATCGGGTTGTATAGATTGTCTCTGCCTGACATGTACTCGCCCGCACCACACATTATAAGTTGACCACATAATGTGTTGAGCGCGGCTGTGCCATTCCTCATTGTATTTTGACCCACACATACTCTATGTGCCTGGCATTGTTGGAAGTCTGTTGTGTCAGAGTACGTTCCGTTTGTGCAAGGGACACAGTCGTCCGTTCCGTTGAAGTTGGATCCAAATATTGGGCTCGGCTTGTACCCGAGACCGGGCCCACATGGTTCTACAAGTCCACACGCAGACCCGTCAGCTTTGTTATTGTATGTTGGCGGGTCATCTTCATTGGTGCACAATTCGCACGTGGAGTGTCCGTTAGCCCCGGTGCCGTTAAACCCGTACCCAGGATCGCAAAAATTGCACGAACTCGCACCTTCGCCGGATGACGAAGTTACTGGACACATCAAACAAGTCAATCCACTGAAATTGAAATTTGGTTGGTATTCGCCTTGCGGGCACGGCTTGCATACATGGTACACGTCTTTGTAGTGTCCTTTCTGGCAAACTCCCAAGCATGATCTGCCGTCCGCAGCGCTGTCGCCTGGACATTGTTTGCATTCTGTGCTTGCGGGTTCGTCTTGGAATTGACCTGAGGGACACGCTTCGCAATCTGAGGATGAATTAGAGCCTTGTTTTACTCCGTACTTTCCAGCTTCGCAATCTTCACACTCTGAGAGTCCTTCGGTCTCTGCAAATGTTCCCGGCACGCACATCTGGCATTCGTCTGAAGCGTTGAGCCCAAGTTGTGTCCCAGCCGTTCCCTCTGGACAATTCTTGCATTCCAGACCTCCCTCTTCGTCCTGAAATGTTCCTAAACCACATTCTTTACATTCTGTCGAGCCAGTCTCATGTTCAAATCTGCCTATGGGACAGTCTTCGCATGAAGTTGTGTCATTCAACGCGCTGTACTGTCCTGCCACGCATTCTGAACAAACGCTGTCATGGTTATTTGAGCAGGCACTTTGGAAAAATCCTGGACCGCATTCTGAGCAGTCTTCACAAATGCTGTCAACTGATGCGTCACCCACATCGTATTGGCCATCAGGGCATATAGTTTTTGGTTGGCATATGTCCCCAGTGAATCCGTTGATTTCTTGGAATTCATTGTCTCCACATGATATGCACTCGTCTCCCACCAAATGAAAGCCCGCATCGCACGAGACACACGAGTCTATATACCGTTGCACGTCGTTTTGTGGACACTCCAATGGTCCTTGGCCGTTGGGGCATGAACAATTGCCACACACAGCCGCGACTGTCGTGGTTCCAAGTACGGATTCCACCTTGTTTTCCTCAAAACAATCTATCTGTGATTTGCACACCGGTTCGGTATGGTTTTCCGCATCTTGATATTCACCATTCAAAAAATTACACGCTATACAATCAGCGTCCACAGATTTATCGTCCTGTGAAGGCACTGACCATTTTTCACCTGCATTACAAACTGTGCGTTTAAAGCATTCTTCATATATGTGCGCGTAGTCGTCCATATATTCAGTTGTCGGGCATTCTTCGCAGAAAGGCGAGACTACACTGTCCACTAGCTTCTCGCCGACCCCACAAGTGAATACGCTTGCGGTTTCACTTGTGTTTGTTGTGTTTGTTGTGTTTGTTGTGGTTGTCGTGGTTGTTGTTGTTGTTGTGGTATTGCACATCGAATGATAAGCGAGCAGTTGTTTTTGTTGAACATCGACTGGCGCTGTTAGATTGACTTGTGCGGCCACAGAGTTGTCACATAGACACGGCAAAGATTTGTCGTGAAGATCGTATGCACAAAAATCACAATCTTCTTCGGCATGATGATCTAGAATTTGGTGGGTGCCAAAAGGACAATCTCCACATGTAGAATCAGATGTCTTGTCGATGTCTCCGTTTGCGTCAGATATATTGAAATAGGTTCCTGCATTGCATAGACTGTATTTTACACATATCTGTTCGCGGTCGTTACCAAGTTTATAACTGTCGGCGGGACAAGCCGAGCACCTCAAATCCGCTTCGTCAGGAACGACAACATGTCCAATCATAGACTCACATGCCGCAGTGCAGGCTAGGCAGAGTGTGTCCGCGTCCTGTTCGAATTCCTGGCACACGTAAGATTCGTCGTCATCCAGCGTGGTATTGCTTAATATCAATTCATCGTTTTTGAGTTTGCAAACACCGGTTGCATCGCTATTGCCCAAGTTGAAATCCATGTTGAGAGCTTCTGCCGCCATTTTGCAGTTGGCTGGGAATATATTTAGTGTTTCGCATGTATCGCTCGTAGGTGTTGTATAGCTATCCATAGCAATATTACAATTCAAATTACCTGGTGTGACACATTGGCGCTGGCATTCAAAGTTGGTGGTGGAGTTTTTCAAAATACTGTAGAATCTTGATATTGTTGTGTCCGCAATTGGATCTATGAATTCTACGATGGCTGACGTATTTGAAATATTTGCATCTTTGTCGTGCATAAATTGACCTGGCGGGCACGAAAAAGCTTTCACGCATTCTCTCGTGCGGTGATTCGTCTCGTCCAAAGATTCGCCTAACGGACAATTTTCACAACTACCTTTCGTCTCATTGTCGCCCGGAATATAGTAAGTATCCCGACCACAGAATACCTTTGACTTGCACTCATGGTTGTTATATCCTGTTTTGTAATATCCCTCTGGGCAAAGGGAACAAACAGTAACATTTGTCGTCGAATCTAAATTCATGACAGCTTTACCACCTGGGCATTTGTGTTCAGTACATTCGACAAATGCGTTATAGTGTGCCTGCATAGCTAACGTATTGTATGTTCCATTTGGACAAGGTGTGATCTTCCATTGGCAAGCATCCGATTTTGTGACTTCTGCCATTTGTTTCAAGTAGTGGCCAGCGGTAAGCATGGCAACTTTTCCTGCTGGAGGCAATCCGGCGGTCACATTGTACTGGCTCATTACGTCGTAGTCTGTTATTTTAGCCGTTTTCATTTCGGCGCGCAACCTAGGCTTGTAGTATTGGTCTGATTCTGGCAATATATCGTAGGCAGTAATGACGTTAGGATCTTCTTGTTCAAAAGTATCAGAGTCTGACAATCTTCTGCGAAGTATCCCACCATAGCTATTTGGATTGTCTTCGTCAGCCAGCCAGCCTTGACCAATCTCACAATCGCATCCCATACAAAATTTCCTTCGAACTCTCGGCACCCAAAATGTCTCCCATATGTCCGTGTTGCCATCCGCCTCAAATTCCTCATGATGCGGCACATATTGAAATTTCAGACCCTTTGGGAATCTAGTCTCTCCTGGATTGCATTTTACTATCTTGTAACCATTTGTCATCTTACGATAAATCTTAGACTTGATTTGAGTTGGAACAACGACACAAACCTCGTCCTCTTTCAATCTCCTATGCACACCCATACAAGGGTTGTCCGCCTGGGATATTTTAATCGACGGGTCTGAGTACTCCACGATTTCGCTGAAACCACTTGCGAATTTGATAGAAACCGTTTTCGTTGACGATTTTGCTCCCGTTGGAGTCAACCCTTCGCCATTGTAAAATGATTTTGCTCTTTTCCTGTCCACTTTAGCCAGGGGGTTCTTACTGGCGAGCCATTTCATTCTTGCCATACTCTTTGGATGTTTCGCAATGAATGAATTCCTTCTTCGCCTTGATTTTTTTAGCCGGGCCGCGAAGTCTGATTTACTTTCGCCGGCTCTTGCGACAGGGGGTCCCATTTTCTTTTTGAGCCAAGAACTTGCTTTTTTAGCTATTTTGCTCGCCTTTTTCTTGAAAATTTTAGCGGCAAACGTCGGTATTGCTGTCCACTGTTTCTTCCACATGCTTACTCCTGTGCGATACGCCAAAATCCCCTTGTATGCCGTCGGCATTCTTTTCGCCAGTGCGTTCTTGAATTTTGAAAACCAACTCAGACGTTGCGCAAGATTTTTTGGTGGAATCTCATCGTCCACTTCAATTTTCTCTCTTATTTTGACACTCTCTGCAACTTCCCTCTTAGACTTCTTTGCAATGACGTCTGCATCAGCGGCAATTTTATCAAATTCCTGTTCTTTCTTCTCAAAATAACTTACCATACTCTTATGCTCCTCTGCATTAGACGCTTTCTTCAAATGTTTTTCAGAATCAATCCATGTACCGTACATATCGCGCTCCGGTATGGATTCTCTCATAACACGTGCTTCTGACTTCAACTTTTCTTTGTTGTCGAGATCAATCTCTGTTATCGCCACATTATCTTTCGAAGTTTTCAGCTGTTCCATTTCCCCCTGAAGTTCTTGGTATTTTTGAAAACCATCGTAATCCTGTTCAGCTTTGACAGAGTCTACTCTTATGAGCTCCATAAGTTGATAATCGCCTGAACCTTCACCGAAGCCCGAATTTGGATCGTCGACCAAGGCTTTAATCTTTTCTTGGACTGCTTTTAAAATTTCTTTGGGTGACTGATCGTCTCCAACATTTACCTGAATACCTGCATTGTTAAGGAGTGAAGTTGCAATCTCTTGTGCCTTGGTTCTACTTTCTGTCATTGCCGCTTCAAATTCTCCAACGTCAACTTGGTAAGCCGTATTCACGCCGTCAAGTAGAGTCTGTTTCTTTGAAATTTCTGTATCGAGTACCCTCCTTTTCTCATTCAATGTGTCTTCGTCAAATGAGTACACCTGTGTGTCCAAATTATTCGCCTTTTCTTCCCGAAATTGTCCTAATGCCTCGAGTTTGAGGTCATTCAATGACTCGGAGTCTGAACCACGACTTTTAAATGCTTTAAGGTCTGCATCGAAATCCCCGTCAAATGATTTGCCTTGCTTGAATTTATCGAGTGTGGCTCCTTCTTGGCCGGCTTCTATTACGACACCGAGTAGTTTCAACTTTTTGATGACATCATCTTCATCTCCGCCAATTCCATCATTTAATAATTTGCGTGAACTTTCAAGATCTGCCAATATTTTCATTCTTGTTTCTTTGTTATCGCCCAAAGTTTCTTGGAGTCTCAATTCTTTATGTACTTCGTCGCGTTTTGCCGATGCGTCCGCAGCCTCTGCCGTTTTTTGCAGGCCAAGGATAGTCCTCTTACGTTGCTCTGCGGCAGAAAGTGGCTCGGTCATTGGGGTGGGAGCGCCAGGCTCAGCTCCCGCAGCTGCTCCTTGTCTGTCCGCGCTTTCTTTTGACATTCGCACAGCTTCTTGGTCCAGGAATGCCTGGAATTGAGGGTCGATATCTGCGACTTCTGGCGTATTCACTATCATGTCGTTGTAGGCTTCTCTGTCGAATTCGGCCCTAGCATTTTCAAACTCAGCCAGGTCGGCCGCTTGCTGTTCTAAGATATTTACATTATCATCATTTGTATACTTTGTCCTTGTCGTTTCCTCAAGAAGTTTGCCCAAATCCTTCGTTCCGATTATTTCGTCTGCCAATAAATCGACCTCCATGTCGAGTGAATTTGCATAATTTTTAAGAGCTTTGTCGAATTCTGCGTCATTGCGGGACATTGCTCTGCCCTGTTTCTTCAAATCAATTATCTTTTGTGCAAACTTGTTCACTTTCTTTAGCTTGGAGCCTGTAATTTTCGCATATTTTTTCTTGATCGCATCTTGCTGCTTTTGATTATTTTTCTGTTTCTTTTTCAAAGATTTCATTTTGGCTTTGTTCTTCTCGATTCTCTTCTCAAAGTCATATTGTACACGCAAATCTTCAAGTTGGTATTGTATGTCTCTGTCGAAATCAGCGGCCTTTTGGACTGCTTCTGCATCTGTTTCGCCAATATACCTGTCTCTTGGACCAGAGTCAGGAAAGTCATTTTCATTTTGTGTCTCCAAGTCTTCTTTCTTCTTGTTGAGGTCTTCTAGCTGTTTCATTTCGCGCTTGAGTTCTTGATCGAGATTCTTGTCAGTTTCAAATTTGCGAAGTTCTAATTCATAGTCTTTTCGGGCCTCAGCAACCTCTTTGTCATGTTTCTCCTGATTTATTTTATCAACATCGCGTACATCGTAGTAACGCTTCATCTCTTTCTCCATCAACTCTTTGTTATATCTCATCTCGACAGAATCCCTTGTATTACTCACCTTGTAATTTATGTCTGAATCAGTAAGTTTCATTCCATTGCAAGGTGTACCACACATGTGCTTGAATGCATTGAGGTTCTCCTGAGTCGGCGTCCGTAAGAACCGTTTCTTTTGGACGTCAAACTGTTTTTTGACAAGTTGCCTTTGTTTTTTAGCCCCCAGATAAGCACTGGAACTTTGGCATTGCAATTTGGTGTACCTGATACTTTCAGCGGAATATGAATACTCCCGAACTTTCTCGTTCATTATTCTTTGCAATTTATCTGATGCCTTCCTGAAATCTTCCGGAAAACCTTCGAAATCATTGGTCATTTTTTTATCCAACGCCAATTGCTGTCTGAGTCCAATTTCCACACGTTTATAATCGTTAAAGGCTTTGTTTTCTTGGGCGTTGGCTGTTTTCGAAAACTCGATTAAATTTTGCCTCAGTGTCTTTAAGCGATCTTTGTCAACCACAGAAAGTGGTGTTAGAGGGTTTTTGGCTTTCTTTATAAGGTCAAGGAGCTCCTTAGTACTTTCAGCCGCCTTTGTAATTCTCTCTGTACACTTGACTCCACATGGTGGCGCAGGGTCTGTCTGAGCTTCAGAACCAACCACTCCATCTTGTCTTTGTTCATACGCGACTCTAAAAGTTTCGAGCATCAGCTTTTTCTCCTTTTGTTCCTTGACCTGCTGCGTCAGTTCTTCGACTCTGTCCTTTGAGGTCGTGATAACCTCGGATACAGCTTCGATCGCGTCAGATCTTTCTTGCAAACCCTTTGGCAGTCTCATGCCCTTGAAGAATACTTGTAACCGAACATCGTGGTCTGAGAAATCACCCCGTGCTAGCTTGTCCCGTTGCGCAACTGCATTATCTCGTTTTCTTTCAGCTTCTAATTCCTTGCGTGTTTTAATTGCAGTAGCATCCGTCAATCTCAACCTATCTTCGTATTTCTTAAGGTATTCGCCCCCCCTTAATTTATTGCCAGGGGCGTTTGGGTCAGGTCTCCAATTAGGATCTTCTGCAATGCGTTTGTTCCTGATTTCTGGCGGACCGTCGACGATTCTATTAGTGACATCGCGAACATATGGTTCCCTGATTTTTCTATCCGCGTCCATTTTCGCAACAGTTCTTTTAACATCTTCCGTTTTTATAGTTCTGAAGCACCCAGGGTTGGTAGGGCTACACGCAGTGATGGAAGCTAAGCCTCGATGCAACTTCGTTAGTATTTTGTCCCCATCGTTCAAGAGCTTAACGGCAGTGTCGTCGACAGCTAGCTTAAGAGTTTGCTCGAACAAGTGCTTTGATTGTTCGACTTCGTAATTCGCACGCATCTCCAATTCTTTGCCAGACGAAGATTCTCGTTGAGCCCTTTCTCGCATGAAAATTTGCAACTCTTCTGCGTTTTGCGGTGTTTCTCGGGCCGGACTGATTTCTTCTTTCTCGACAGATTCTCTTAGTTGTTCAAGTCGATTATCGTTTGCCTCAGCGATACGCTTCGCGAACTGTTCTTTCATCTGTGATTTCCGTTCTTTCAACATAGTTCTTTCCAATCTCTTCAAAAACATGTCTTCTTGAACGTCTTTGCGCTGTTTTTTCAGATCCTTTATCTCGGCATCCAAATCAGCTACGCGTTGTTTCTCTGTAGAACAATCTCCTCTTGCGACCTTGCATGTTTTTAGATACAAATTCTTCGCCAACAGTCGGGATTTTGAGAGATCAGAAATCTCGTTGCCATAAGCCTTGTCTGTAATTTCGGCATCATTGAGTTGGCGTTTCATTTCATGCTTGTTATCCTCTACCATTTGGTCAAAGTCAAGGCCCGCGTCTTCCATAATACGTCTTGCATACACATCATCCGACTCGTCCGGTCTTCTTCCTTGTGAGTTGATATCTTCAAGCTTTTGCTCTTTCGCTGCTTGTTGCAGTTTGTTGTCCAAATTAAAATCCCGCATATCCTGAAGCGCTTTGTTGTTTGCAAGTTTTTGCAAACCCATTTTAAATCTTTCATTTTGTATTTCTTTTTTTAATTTGGCTTGCGCGTCAGGATTCTGAAGGACATATATATCATCCAACCTAGTCTTGAGTTTCTCAATTTCTTCTGCGTGTTTGTCATAATTTCTTTGCGTCTTCGACTGTTTGGATTGGAGTTGTAGGTAATCCTTCATGACCTCTCTCTCTGGTCCACTGGAAAGGCCCAAGCCATTCAACTTCTTCTCGTTTGCAATGGCGTTCTTAATGTCTCTTACCTTCTTCTCAGCCTTTTTTTTCTTGCCATTGTAAAACGTGTCAAATGCAGCCATCTGCGATCTTTGCATATTATTTGGGCTTCCAGAGAACATATTTTTCATAGTCTTTCTTTTTTCCACATGTTCCTTATATTTTTTGCGTGCAAGCGCCATATCTTTCTTCGCTTTACCAATTGTTTTTAAATCTTGATTTATGCTACTGAGTCGAGTTTCTTGATCTTTGACCTTTAGATTCGCATTAGACAGCTCATTCGCCAAGTCAGCTTTTGACTGTTGGTTGCCCCCTCGTGCCGCTCTGGCAAGACCAAATATTTCTTTGATTTTTTCGTTTGATACTTTCTCGAAATGCAAGTTTCTGGCAAGACCATCATTCAGCCCCAATTCCCTCCTCATATCATCTGGTGTCATTGAACTTGGGTCGGTCTGTAACCCTTTTTTCTTCTCGGTGAATTCCAGATTAATGACACGAATCATAGTCTTTCCCATGGCGGAACCGTCTTTCAAGTCTAACAGTCGCGTTTTTTCATTGTTTAATTTTTTAATTTTGTCCTCCAATCCAACAACAACGTCAATAGAGAAATCCTTGCCAGTTTCGGTTTTGTATTTCTTGGTGAACTCTAGATCTTGAGTTGTCGCCTGGCCATCCTGAATCCGCTTGACAATTGCTTTCGCGAAATTGGTTTCAGTCTCCAAGATTTGCCTGGCACGGCCTTTCACTTCTGCGGGTATGGGAGCGTTGTAATTCGCGAATGCCTTCGAATTTCCAATTGATTTGAATGCCTCCATTTGCCCCACATTTTCCACAAGTGTCGGAGGTCCTTTTTCAACGTAATCATTTGCGGCTTTTATGACATTGGCTAGGCCAGTAAATGTGTCTTTCTGTCGCAACGGTTCAGATTTGGCCGCTTTTAGTACTAAGACGTGGTTAGCTACCGCTCTTTCCTTCATAGCGGGGTTGAGTTGATTTGGTCCATCAACGACTCCATCACTAACGATGTCTCCTGTAATGCTTTTCAGAGGAGCACTATTGAACATGTCATTCTGTAATTTTGCAATCTCGATTTCGTCGGGCGAAGTGCCTTTCACGTGAACCATCTGATAACCGAGCCCTGTTTGATCACGGAATTCGCCAGTCGTTTTCTTTTTGAGATCATCATACTCTGCTTGCCTTTGCTTCTTAAATGCCTCGAATTCTTTTGCCCTGTGTTCGTCGGTGAACTTACTTTCTACTGTTTCTGCGGTCACGAGCTCCATGTGCATCTCATTTCCTGGATCGCTTAATTCGTTTATTACTTGTCCGTATTCTCTGATTGCTTGTTCAGCTTCTTGCACAGCTTTGAGCTGTAATTTTGCACCTTCTGCCATAGGATCGAAATCTTTCTTGTTACCATGTTTTTCGTACCATTGATCAGCACTGTAACCTTTTGTGGTCTTTTCGAAATCTCTGATCTTGCTATCACGATTATACTGACTTTGGACCTTGGCATCAGATTTTGCTATGGCCTCCCTGGCGGAATTCCTGGTCACTTCCTGCTGCTGCCTTAGCAGTCTATCAAAAACGTCTGAGGAACCAACTGACAAATCATTTTTTAAGTTTGCTTTTTCTGCGATGCGCTCCTTCACAATTCGCTCCTTTGTCTTGATGAATTCATCGTCAGACCTCCTGGATTCGTCGATGATTGGCATGTTTGTTGCTTCCGCCATTGTGAATGCATCTATTTCATCTCCTCGCGCAACCGATTCAATCAGTTTCGTTTGCTTATTTGTCGTGTCCAGTAGGGTTTCTCTGGTTTTTTGGAGGACACCTAATTCCAAGGATTCTGTATTTGATTGCGCAAGATATTGATCTCTCCGTTTTTCGAGGGTTTCAATTTCTGTTTGCAATTTCTCCATAGCAGAAACCTTGTCGTCACGATTTCCGACTTGGATGAGTGACATTTCTTCGTTAAGATTTTCAATACGAGACTCTGCCTTTTTTACCCGGTCTCGCATGGTTTCAATCTGAAGTAGAAGGTCTCTTTCCATCGTTTTCACTTTTGTCAATTCTATTTGGGTGGCTTCGCGATTCGCACTCAATTGACCAGAAACGGCGGACCTTTCTGCATACAAAAGGGTATCGACATCGACTCCGTAGTCATCTAGCCATCCACGATCGTTGGCATCAATAATATTTTTTTGTGTGTCACCGTGACCTTGCGCGCCTAGTCGTTGGTTGATCTGTAGAATGACAGCGAGTTGGTCTTGCCTTGCTTTCACGAATTCCCTGCTAGCAAGCTTATCCAGAGCAGTCAACTCTGCATTCCCAAGTGGTCTGTTCCCAGCGGTTTGTTCGATCATAAGACGGTAAGCTTCGTCGGGAGCGACAGGTTGTCCTGCTTCTCTTTTTTGTTTGAGGTATTCCTGAACGGGTTGGTTCTCTTTTTTCCAGTCTGCAAGTTCTATAGCTCGAGCCGTTTCAATCAACTTTCCTTCGATACCGTAAATTTCTCCCGCAAGTTTCTGAAGTTTTTTGTTTTTGTCATTGATGTCCTTTGCCAGTTTGTCCTTATCTTTTTGCGTCAAGGTATCTTCTTGTTGACGCAACTTGAGTGTCTCATCTTCCACGTCCAATCGAAGTTGCAACTCTTCCAACTCCTTTTTCTCCATTTGTGAGTTAAGACTGTTTTTCAACGCCAAATCGGTCACTTGGTTCCTACTCGAACTGACCATACGCCCTACGAAACTTGCTAGTTTCTTAAAGCGACTTAAAGCCGACTTTTTGTTTTCCGGAGAGTCAACGCTGTATTTAATCTTGAGATTTTTTTCGATTGCCTTCTTTTCTGCTAAAATTTTTTTCAAATATGTCGCGTCGGCCTTGGTGTCCTTCGCTTCGACCACAGCCTTCTCTGCTTTCGCTGTTTCTAAACCAGCATCAATCTGGTCTCTGAGATCTTTTAGGTCCGCTGTAATTCTAACACATGCGGCGCTAAGATGTCGGCCATGAAGGCGTCGTCGTTGGCTACACTTCCAACCTCTCATTGCCAACTGTATTTGATCTGGACTCAAGCCGCTCGCAGATTCAACCACAACTCTTTCGGCGGGATCACGATCATCTGACGATTTTGACTCACCTCCCCCTCCAGATTCATCGCGGAACTCGAAGGCTTCTTGGCGTCTCCGGCTTTCTTGGGAATGACGAGAATTCAAAATGTCTGATCCCAGACGCATATTGGCGTCTTCGATGGTGGCGTAAACCTTTGTCGCAGCTCTTTCGTACTCGTTCCGACTATCTGTGACCTCCCGTTTTTGGCGTATCTTTTTATTGCTTTTAAGTTCCATCTGGCCTTTTTCTCCTGCCATGTGTTCGTATGCTTGGGCAACTCGTGCCCTAGCCCGGGTTAAACTATTGGGTGGACCTTCAGGTCCGACATGAGCAAAGTTTTTAATTTCCGCTTGTAGTACGTAAATCAATGCGGTCCTCTTTTGCTCTGCTGTCCAGGTACTCACATCCTTACTTTTTAGTTCAGAATTCAACAATTGAATTTTTGACTTCTTGTCCGTGATGAATTTATCTTGGTTGCGTAGATATCTCTCGCTGTTTTTGGCCCGACGAAGAGATTTATCGAAATCTATCACAGACGATGGCACACCAGGTAATAGTGCTATATCAAAAAAGTTCCGCACCGGTGCCTTATTATCCCTGCGGTCCAAATGCCTTCCATTTGCCAAGGCGTAGCTATGTCTCTCGCGATTTGCATCCGACATAGACAGTATCTTCAACTCACTCAGGGCAACATACGATCCCCGTTTCAAACTGTCTCGTCCATGACGAAACCTCCGAAGGGCGTGTTTGAAAAATTTTTTGTCGAACGCCATACGATCCCCGTTTTCGGCAATTATCCCGCCTCCTAGGCGAAGTTTGTTATCCTGTTTGATAAGGTATGCGTCAAAATCGTCGCCGACCCCTGCTATTTTTTCAATCTTTTTAGTCATTCGTTCTACAGTTTTCATATCCTCGCGATATTTCTCAATTCTAACGTCCGCGCCCGCGTCTGTATCCTTATTATATTGGTCTACAAATTGTTCATAACCATTTACGCGCGAGAGACTCTCCGCATCACCGGCAATGGCTGCGCGACAGTCATCCTCCGTCGCCTGAAGACGTTCGTAGAATTTTTTATGATCCTCAATAGTTTGTTCAGCAATGACCATGCGTCTTTTCTGCTCCGCTTTGTATTCGCGAACCTTTTTAGGACGCTCCTTGTCATCGACGTGAACCAGGTTTAATTCTGCCTCAATTTGATCATTTGAAAAAAAGTACGCTCTCTTCTCATAACTGAGAAAGTTGTCATATTCAGTCGCAATGTTTATTTGAACATTTTCTTTGGATTGGAGAGTTTTAGCCAGTCGCGATTCTGCAACTTCTTTTAGAGGACGAATAACATTTTCAATCTCGTCTTTTCTTCTTATGGCGTCATCATATATGTTTTGAGTGGCGGTGTCCCACGGCTTTGGTTGTCCCTCAATAATTATGCGAAGGGCATTCATCTCCTTATCGTAGATATCCTCCTGTTTACCAAGGAGTTCATCCGAATAACTTAGTTCAGTAGCAAGACCCTGTAAAGCTGATTGAATATTCATATCGATGACAGTCTGATCATCTCTTATGGTCGTTCTGTGAACATCAATATCTGAGTTGTACTTGTTTAACCTTCTTTTTTCTTCTTCGTGTTTCAATCTGCTTTGATCTATTTGCTCTAAGAGAGCCGGGTCGGCGGTCGAGACGGAGCCGGCATTTCTGTCTGTAAATCTTTCAACGTCTGAAAAAAGACGACAGCGACCCGCACCCCCAGGCAATCGTCTAGAGCTTGCACCAAGTCTGCGTCGTCGGCTGCAGGCAGCTGCGTGCTCATTGTTCCTGGTCACAAAATCGCCAAAGTAATCCTTTTCTTTCATAGATTGGTACGTGTCCTGTCTGAAGTCGTCATATTCTTTGCGTCTCTGCTCTTCTGTCTGAGGATTCGCGACTACTTCCTTAAGAAGAACCAGGTCTTCTGCATCGAGGCCCGCAGCCTGTGGTATTTCGTTAGTAACAATGTTTCGCAAAAATTCCTCTGCATCGTGGCGGTAAGCATTCACAGAGGGGTCTGCTTTCGCCACAGCTGAAGCCATCTTTGACTGTATTTGAAGTTCAGTAAGTCTTTTTCCATCAACGGTCACCCCATCTACATCTTTCAATATTAATGTAAGACTGTCCAAGCCGCCCTCCTCTGCCGTTGGCTCACTTGATATTCTTTGCAGCAATTCGGCTGCATCGGCTGCGTATGTACCATCCGCACCTCTCAGGCTGCGTGCGAGTTGAGAAGCGACTTGTAGATTAGTTACGCGCTCCACCGCCGCCGCCCTTTCCGCATACGCCGCACTCGTTGCACTCGCCGCACTTGTCGCCATTACGTTGTCAAAAGCAGTTTGGAAAGGTTTCCCTTTGTCATACGCGTCCTGGACGGATTGCTGTCTGGATACTGCATAATCGTCAACAAGTCGGCCTTCTTTTATTCCCCAGGTTGATCCGTCATCAGTCATCGAAATAACATCTCCATTGGCCATTTTCATGAGGCCCATATCCTCGAGTTCAAAGGTGTTAAGGCCGTCAAGATAATCATACTGGTTGTCAGGCGCCCGATCTTTCAACATGTCCAAAGCCTCTTGGTGCTGAAGGTACTCTCTTCTATCTTTCAGAGTGCAAGAAGGACCATTAAGCCTCCTGCCTCTCGAACTACCACAATTTGCATTATAACGTACAACTGCCTTGACGTGCTCCTTGTTCCGGGAGGCTCTATCCGTTTGATGCAATTCGTTCGCCCTTTTTCTGGTTTCGATTTCATGCACTTGTCTCACCATTGCCTCCGCTTCTCTCTGTACCCTGGCTTCTATTTCACTTTTGGAAGGCAGATGCATCTTCTCTGCTTTCTCCTTGGCTAAATCATTAAGATAAGCCAAATCGTTTTCCCTTGTATGAGCACCCTGGCCAGCTATAGCGTATAATTGGCTGTGACTCATTTCATATTCCGCAATTTTACCGAGTGCTTCTTTGTAGCGCTCTCTTTCAGCTTGAGTTTTAAAAACAATTTTTAGTGCATCTTTGTCGACAGCGACCGGCTTAAAGTGATAATTATTTTCCCTGAGCCACTCTTGTGCAATTACAGTTGCAACTGCACTGTCGTGAGCTATATCTGGGAATTTGCTAGATGCTATGATTTTGTCCATCTTGATGGCTCTCTTTTTCTCAAGAATATCGTGGAAAATCCCGAGTTGCTTGAATTGAAAACTGTGCTTTTTAGCCTCTTTATCCGTAAGCTGAGCAGCGAGATTAGTGTACCGTTGTAGGTCATTCAGCATATGTTTTGCGCCTGGCTCCCAATTTGGGAATTGTGTCTGTTGCTGTGCTATCATACGAGCCCTGTTGTGTTGTTGTGTGATAATGGTCTCTTGGAGACTTTGTTTTTTATGAAACACCCACTCTTTATATTCCTTGCTGTATTTTATGAACGGCTTTTTCTTCGCCGCGGCTGATTTCACTGCTACAGCGAGTCCCCTTTTTTTAGCCCTAATCTTGTTCACGTCACCCGTAGCTCTTGCTACGAATTTTTCTCCAGTTTTATCCCACATCTTGAATGGTATTTGCACCGTGTTCCCGTTCGCGTCTCGATAGGTTTTTTTAATAGCACTTAAGCTAGTGGTTTCTCTATATGTCACATAACCATCATCGTCCATGATCGGTTTCTTGTCATGGTCAAGCAGTGGCTCTTGGTAGAGTGGCATAGCGCTGTCATAACCAGCGTCACCAGGGCTTAGGTGTTGGATGGGTTCGACATCTGGTAAACACGGCAATTTGCATTTGAGAATATTGCCGAACGGGTCAATAACAGGGACTGCTGGGTATCCAAATCCTTCAAGAAGTTTTTTATCATAATCTTCTTGTTCTCTCACGGCTTTGCGTAGTACCACATTGGCTTCTGCTAAGGCACTGTGTCTTTCCGGTTCGAGAGTTTGGTCTATATTGTCAATTTCGCCCTGTAAATCTCGTATTTCCTTGTCAATGTCCTCGAAAGATTTGCGCACATTATTCGAGGCATCGTAATCCTGTCTGATCGTGTTCATTTCTTGAATAATTTTCTGGTCATTCCTCGCATCCTGGGATTCGTAATCGTACAGATCTACTTCGTTCTTGGGAAGATCTGGCTGGACATTCACCTTTGGTAGTTTCGGTTGATTTAGTAACCCATTTATTACAACCGTCCTGATTTTTGGTTTTGATTTTACTTTTATCAACTTGGGTGCAAGTTTATTGACATCTTTCCTGGTCCTTTCAACGACTTTTTCCATGTGCTGTGCTTTGTCAGATGCGTCCATGATGAGCGATCCTCCTCTTTTTTGTATTTGAAAAGCTTTGTAGAAGTTCTCAGCGCCTGATTCTCCGTCAATGTTATTGGTCATCATCCCAACGTTTTGTTTGACTGATTTGGAGCTGTCAATTTCAATCCCGGCACCTGTGGAGTATTTCGCATTCGTCTCAAGGAAATTCTTCCAAAGTTTTTTGTCAATAAGCCCGTTATTTATGAGATTATTATATATGTCAAGTTTACTCATATCAGGTTTCTCGGTGAGTAACCGCTGGTATTCTTCGAATGCCCTTTCAGTGATGACTGGCTGGTACTCAAACTGTTCAGAGGCTGCCGTTTGTTTTTGGGATTTTTCTTCATCGAGCTGTTTACGAAGCTCTTGTTTCTTGCGTGGATCGGCCGTCCGTTTGATTTCAAGTTCGATGTTCTCTATCTTCTTTTGAACATCTCTGGCTTCTGTGACTTTGTTAAAACGCGCGACTTCTTGTTCCACTTTGTATTCGCGCCTGTAACGTGCAAGGTCTTCAGCTTCGCCTTTCATGCCCGACTCTTGATTTGCTCTATATGTTTCTAGGGCATTTTCTAACGCTCTTTTCTTAATTTCTGCGTGATGCCATAGCCTGTGTTTCATTTTGAACAGGGTCCTCAACTTTCCGCCGCATTTCTTCCCCTTGGTGGCACAGCCTCCCGTTTTGCCGCTGTTGTCAAACTCGAATTTCGGCGCGTAACTCCCCTCAAAATTGTCGTCATACATTTCCCATGATAAGACAGGGAGGTCAAAGGTTGCTCTTGACGATGCGTTTTGTAAAACTTGCTCTGCATCCGAAAGTGTAAGTTCCCCACTCTGAACAATACGATCGATCGTCCTTGAAAGACACGATATAGTTCCTTCGTATGAAGCCAGCGCGTATCGGCATAGACTTGACGTTGTGTCCTTTGCGATGTACGCATACCGCTTGTCAATGCCAGGGACATTGTCATAGATGAGTTTTTTGTTTTCCCATGCGCAATCCCATGTATTTATTGTCGTACTAAACTTGCAAAAGCGTATATCACTTTCGGCATTCAAGTAAACCAGGTCTGGAATGTTATCACCGGATTCGTCCGCAAAAATAGGAGCCACGGGTCTTTCGTCGACATCTTTATCCATAGGGACCGTGAACGAAGTGAACGGTAAATTAATTTTCCCGCCGTCACCGTTCTGTATGGATGGTTCTTTCAACTCAAACTTCGAGTCTACCGTGGTGTCAAAATCCTCAGAACTATGACTCAATTTGCCAAAATATATCGTATCTCCAATCGCGAATGCGATTTCATTGTCAGGGTTGCTCGGAGATAAGATTGGCAATACCTTTGTGTCGGATGTAATTTTAATACTAGATGGGAATGCAATTGCGACGCTAGTATTATGATTTTTGTAGTGAGTTGCGGTAGCGGTGTGACCAATGACAATCGTGCCACTGTAAACAATGGGTACGTTGACGAGTTGTCCCGTTCTGTAAGCGTTGTCTTTTTTGGCGAGTCTTGATGCAGGCACATATCCGCTGACGACGGACGCGTCTTCTTCGATTGTATTCATTCTGGCTTCGTAAAACTTAGCCATATTTCTACTGACGATCATGAAATCTTGCTCTGAGACATCCAACCCTGGTCTTTGATCTATAGAAATTTTAAATTGTTGACCTATTCCAGCCTTAGTCAATGTTTTCTGTTCTGAGTTACTTCTGTAAATCTCAAACCAGTTTTCTGAATAGTACCATTCACTAAATGATTTGACCTCGAAAGCTTCTCCCAATCCAATTTCATTGACAAGAGTCATGTTGGTGAACACTGGCGCAACTATAGTTTCTTCTGATATTTGCCAATATGGATTGCCAGGTTCGGTTAACCCGCCGGGAACCAAGTTGATTTGTCCAAAATTTGAGTATGCAAGATTCTCAAAATCTTGAAGTTCTTTCTTTGCTGTTATGTCCCTAAATTTTTTCTCGTCTCTCGCGAGATCTTCGGCCTCGCCATCGATTTGGTCAAGGGCCATCTTGGCAGCTTTTGACATCATTTTATATTTTGCAGTTGTAGCCACTGCCTGGACGGAACTCGAGACTTGTGAGGCAATAGAGTCGACACTTTGCGTTCCAATGGTTACCTCAATCATCATGAAAACCGCGTCTTGGCTATTGATCGATTCACCCGGATAACAATGGTCGAATTGGCGTGTATTCATGGGATCGGCTGTCATGAATGGCATATTAGATGACCTCATAGAATCGTCCACCCAATTCCTAGCGTACATGTCTTTAATGTCTTCGCGTGCTCCCATAACAGCAACTCTTGTAGAGGTAGCAAATGCACATACCGGGACGTTGTGAGGGCAACTTGCTGCCATTGTGGCGGCATAGACCCATTCAGGAATATGGCCAAACGTATCCCAAATACTCATGGACGCCCGATCGTTGGCCCAACTGACATACTCGTAATCGCCTTCATTACCATTTTTGTTCCAATCTGACCAACCTCTGAAGCCCGCGACTGAACCAGCGTCTCTGCCACAAACCCTGCATCTGCATTCTTTGTAGCGCCCGCATCTGTTGCAATAGTTATTTGTGTACTGAAACCTTGTAATAACATTCTTCTGGAATTCAACTGAAGTAGTGTCATCGTAGTGAAGACTGCCCCATCTATTACCTGCGTAGTCTTTCACAGGGGCTTTGCAAAAGTCTTGAGCAGCGCCTGGTAGGAAGTAATCGCATTTCTTACAGACCTCTTCTTGGGTTAAAGGCCCATCAACCGCAACCTCGCCATTTTCGTCAATATATTTGACATATTCTGCGTTCTTTTCCTTCAGGAATGTATAAGCAACGCCGCAATAATCCTGGAACTTGGGCCTCGTCAACCAATAGTCCATGTGACGACACTTTTCTTCGCATTTTTCGTCGCATTTGTAAAATTCATCCTGATATTCTTTGCCCGGAGGCTGAAAGAAACTCGGAATGACACCGTCCGTTTCTGGGATATTGCCCATTAACGAGTTGACAGCTGTTTCCCCGCCCATTTTAAGGCCTTCCGTCACGACTTCACCAAGTGCATGTCTTGCATTTTCATCAGTTGCAAGTACTGAGATCAACCCAATCGGCGAAGAGGCGGCAATCCCGAATGCTAAGGCGAGTGACATATTTTGCTTTTGAGTTTCATTTCTAAACGTGTTCCTACAGTCTTCGTATTTTATCAGCTTCCTATTGAAGCAAGAAGTTCTATCTGCCGCAGTTTTGTGAGAGTTACAGCCTGATGTCGCCATAATTGGACGATGTCTACCACACAATCGGTCCCTTTCTCTTTCGCGCTGATCGGCGTCCAACACGGCGGCTGCGGCATCCCTTCCAGCGCTTTCGCCTTTGTCCTGATTGTCAATCCATTGGCGGCAATTTTCTTGCCAATCCGGGAAGTCGACGACTCTGGGTCTTGGATACGAGAACCCGACTCCGACATTTATTTGTATACCCTCGCCCGCAACGAGACCAAGCATTTGGAGGAGAGGAAATAATGGTCCACCGCTCCCAGGTGCTTTATCAATTGATAATTGAACAGATACTGTATTGACATTCACATTATGAGCAAAGTTCTTCACGTTGTCGTCAAAAACCCAGTTCCAGGGTTCGAAAGGGTTTTCCATTTTCTTCATGGCAATGCCCAATTGAAAACCAAATAGTTTCGCTGTCAGGAAACCAAACGACGCCACCTCTTTCGTTTTGCTGATACCAAGTGACCACCAACTACCTTGTCCAGTATTGTAGCCACAAACGTGTTGTGCCTTATCCCCTTTACGTCGGTTCGTACCAAAGTATATACCTGTATCAAACCATGTACCCCTCTTGTAGTTCACAGCAAAGCCTGGCTTCGGAAGCGGAATTGTAATACTAATACCGGTCTCATCCTTTTTCATAAATCTAAATCGAAGTGCGGGCAACAGGCCATCAATATCATCATCGTCGACAGCCATGCCAGGGGCTCCGGTTTTAGTCCACCAATCACATATTTGACTCATCCAACTTCCAGTGACTTCGTTGTAAGTTTCGCCAGTTTCGCCTAGCGCAAAGTAATTAAACAACTCGAGGGCTTTTCGAAGGATGTCAGTGTGACCTTTGGCTGTGACTCTTGAAGAAACACAATTTCCAAAACATTCTTCGGTTGCGTCTTCACTTCTACATTTAAGCTCGCACTCGTTTTCGTGTTTAATCAGTTCAGCTGATTTTTTCACAGACTCGACCGTTCCCTCCGAAAAAACTGGAAACGCTAGATTATTATGGTTCATGGCTAAACGCCTCCCAGTTACATCATTAAACAGTTCATAGGTACCTAGCAAAAGACCCCTCTGCTGCACAGTAAACTCACTTGCCCATTGCTCACCGGGATGAAATAATTCTGCTGGCGAATCACCGTCTGACATTTGTAGTGTTGCTGGCTCTATCGCAAAGTTCTTTTCCATGTACTCGACGTCCGTCTCGTCAATACTCGCGCGTCTCAACGCACTTTCGTAGTCAGAAGTACCGAGTTCTTGATTTTTGATGTTTGTAGACAATTCGAACATTTCCAACGCTTTGCGCGCATTAACGATGTTGAAAGGTGTCTTCGAGATAGAATTCATGTATGAGGCGTGGACAAATGTTTCCAATAGAGACTTTTCTATCTCAATATTTTCCGCGGAGCCCGAATCGTAATGATTAAAATATTTGTACCTGAAAAGATTATTGAACGCATCTCCACCATTCTCAAGGTCGGCACTAGGATCATCTCTGGTCATTTCAATATGCGCCACTTCAACGCCAACAGACTCGACACCTGCCACGGCGTCGGCACCATAGGTACATACTGGCCGCATGGACTGGTCGTCTTCACTGGACTGGTCGTCTTGACGAGGTTTGCAAATCTCCTTTAAGTATGTATTATCAAACAGCGCTTCGTAGAGTGTCCTGTATTCGTATGTTTCATACTTCTTTAGAGAATGCTCTACTTTATATTCCGTGGCCGTACCTAATGTCTTTTGAATGTTCCAAAAGCCTTTATTTTTGACAACATTTGAAAATGCACCGTCATCGACAGCGGCACCAAAGTAACCATTATACCACTCGCCATCGCGTGTGGGGTGTGGAGTATCCCAATTTTTTGGCGGAAAAATTTTAGACGTCGCTTTGCCCACTCTCAAAATACATTCACAAAATTTCGTGTCCTCGTTTCCAGTGGCAGTATTTGTCTCTGTATATGTCGCTGGACGCTTAATGCCGCATATACCACAATCGATGTACTGTGTTATTCTTTCACCCTTTTCCACGCCTTGTGAAATAGCACTGTTGGCATATATTGCTTCGGCCACGTGCGAACGTTCTTTATTGTTCGCTTGCTCCTCTGTGAAGGACCAGAAAAATCTATTCTCAAAGCGATTGAAATCCTTGTGATCATCTACCCATTTTTTAGATTTGACCTGGGTCATAATAGATCTTTCAAGAAGTTTATTCTGGGTCAGCATGTCAGTAAACGACCCCATCTTTTCATATCTGGTTCGATTCACAAACGACCCTATTGATGCATCCAGTTCAGTCCATACTTCATCTTTAAGTAAAGCGTCAATAGTCATTTCAATGCGCTGGTCCAGCTCCAATAACATGTTCACTATACTGTAGTCTACCATAACCTTGGTTGGGTCAAAAACCCAAGGCGTTAAAGACGACATAGACCAATCATACTCAACAAAGTTGCACCATCCTGGCGCTGTTTGTACGTTCCCCTTGGCACAAAGTTCCTCCGCAGCCCTCCAAAATTTGTCATACCCGGACAATGCCTTGGCGGCCACGGCATATCCTTGACCATAACGGACAGAGTTGGATGTGATCAGGATGTCCAAAAGTCCCCTGTGTGACCTAAAACTGTTCTCCCGGCCAATATGTGTCATAGCCGTGCGCCATTCTTCCAGTTCAGTCGCAATCGTTTTTCGTGCAAATTTTTGATCGCCATTGCCGGTGAAAGTTTTATTTAAATGATACTCTTCGTAACGACTTCTATCGGTATTGTATATGTCTGATGGTTCTGTCCAGTGTGCTTTTTTGTCGTAATCCTCGCCCTCGTCCCAATGACTAAAGGCGGCATGCGCTATTCCATAGACATTGCCTGTAAAGTGTCTGCTCGGGTACCAAGCAGAAGATCTGGCCCTGTTGTGTCGATTATGTTCGTACATTGCGCCAGACCAATACCAACAGCGACATTCCATGTATGGAACACAACTTCTGCAGGAGTCTGTCAGTTTTGATCGCCACGTTTGTTCCAACTGACGATTATAAGGGGCGGACCTAACTAGGGGATCGGATTCCACAACTAAGTCGTCATCATCCTTATAATATCCCCAATACGAGTTCGCCCAGCGAGCAGTTGAATGGTCCTTTGTATTTCCTATCATCCCCTGCGAGTCTTTATTTACGTAGAACCATCCTTTTTGGTTAAACGCGCAAAAGTCGGCGGGCGTGGTGACTGCAGACTGTTGCCCACGTAACCACGGTGCGCAGTTCTCGCAACTTTCATAATTTCCCTTATCGAGGACACCAGACACGTAGTTGTTGTCTTCGTGGCTCCACTGTTCGCTGCAGCTATTTTGTTTCTCAGTGTACGAGTTGAACTCATTGAACCATACTTTTTTCATGTTCGATGTTCGTTTCTTAAGAATCGCTTTCTCCACAGAGTATGTTATAGGGTCAATGCCTTTCAGATGTGGCGCTGCTGAGATGGTTTCGAATTGGCCGGTGACAAATATTTTTAAGTTCGGCATGGCTTCTATAAAACCTTCGAGTTCCGCGTTGGAAAACAACATTGCCGGGACGATCATGTACGCGCTACCCTCAATGCCTGTTTCGTTCAGAAACATTTGGAACTGACGAGGACAGTTATTGTCGATATCATTTCTTTCGTTGAACTTACGACACGGAGTGAAGAACCATGCCTTGGACAAGGCATTGCCTATGTTAGCTTGTACATTTGCTTCCCATTTTCCCTCCAATTCCTCATCATCTGGAGCTTTGAGGGACATTTTGTGTTTATGCCAGCCATAAAATTCCCTCCATCCATCGCCTGTGAAAACACCGAAAGGTTTGTTATAACTGTAAAAACTATGCGATTTATCCGAAAGGTATAGTCTGTGCAAGGTTGTGGGTTCGTTGATAATGGTATTGACAGGATTCTCGATGTCCGTGTTGTAAACGATGTCTCCATTATCAAAATTTTCATCTTCAATATCTAGTAGTTTTGCATATTCTTCTAGGAGCTCCTCCGCACCTTTTCTGCCTGCGGCATAGTTATCTGGGTAACAATACCACACTCTTCGAACGCGTAGTTTGTCCAACGTTCTTGAGTACGCGGCCAGTTCGGATTTTGGATACCTCAGCATTGACATTGTACCCTCGCAATATTCTAGATCAGTATACACAATTTTTTTCGTGTTGTCTTCAGCTTTTTTGATCATACTTTGTTTTGCTGATTTCATTTTTTCGGGATTCGCAAGCAAAGAACTTGGATCCGTCATTTCGGTACTTTCGTCACCAAGATGTGGTAATTTATACATCAAAGTACCGTCGCCCTGAAATTCAACGACATCTGTTCCTCCGCATCTGCTTTCGCTCGTTTCGAGACAGAATTTGGCATTTTCAAGAGCATAAATTCTGTTATTTGCAGCTGCTGCTGCAAATCCCATCAAAATAAAAATAACGCGGAAGAATCTCATTTACGTTGCAGACGTACAATATTTATACTAGAAATTTATTAATTCCGATTTTGAATCTCTTTTTGGAACAAGTCCATCTTAAGAGAATGAATAGTAAAAAATTATACTATAAAAGAAAGTAAGTGTGGGTTATATTGAATCACATGTATTTGTTTTTCACCATACTCGCATTCATGGCTCTATGCGTGTCCGGTTTTTTTCCAGAAACGGTCAGAGACTCTGACGTTGACCTGGTTAATTTATCACCATATAGGCGCGACGCTCGCCAATTAATTGGCTCTAAAATAAAAGTCAATTATTTAGCAGCACTGGTAGCAAACGCTGACGAATTGAAGTTGCCTATAAACGAGAATGCAACACAGACATTAACACGAATCGAGCTCCCGAACACGTTCGACCAATTAACGGACGATGGTACTGAAAGTCCGTATGACGAAGCAGGTGTGATGAAAAATCACGTGCCTGATCCAGACGGAACTGGTGCGTATACGATGAATTGTATGTACGGAAATATTATGCTACAGTTGCGCGAATTAAAGGACATCCAGGCCGATTCTGCCGATGATGTGAATAAAATTTGGTCGAATACGTATCAATCTGACATGGTATTTACGACGACTATCGGAGAAAATTCGAAATTGTGGGCTGCGCAAGACAAATATCCTAATTTGGAAGGCAGAAGCAGAGAGTATGACTCGCAACAAACATGTTGGCCGACTCATGGATTTCACCTACACACAGGGAGTGGAGACAATGCGAATGTTTCATTTGGGGGGAGACCAATGAGATTGGCAGGATACCACATGGGTCCATTGTGCAGTGCGTCAGAATACTTTGACGTGGCCAGACGCGAGTGTACGAGGTGTACATCTGGACAAATGCCAGATTGGTTCTCGAGTATATACATCCGCAAATACGACGATGCTCAGTTTTACGACGAATCGTGTGGGGGAATGGCTGCGAAATTTGAGAACACGTCGCAAAGGTTTCTTGGCAACAAAGGTGGGCCATATTTCTGCAGAAAATTGATAGAGAAGATTGGATTTGCAGATCTACATGGTGGCCTTGACCCATCGAGTGCCATAGACCCTACGATAATTCAATGTCTCCACCAAAGCTGTGCCAAAGACATTGATATCGAATTCCAAAAAATAAAGCCCGTGGAATCTTGGGGGTTTAAAAACTTGCATATGGGAAATTATAACCCGTTCCCCCCGATTGAGTGCAAAGCTCAGGTTGCCGAAGCCGAAGATAGACGTGGTGTATGTGGACGATGTAGTCTTCTAAGCCCTTTTTGTGAGTCAAAGCCTTTTGCAAGCGGGGCGGTAGACAAAGAAACTTGCCAATCAGAGCGAGCTGGATCCGTGCCTTGGGGACTCCATACCATTAACCGGAAAGACTATTCGTATTCCATACCAGAATACAATGAGAATATGGCCCTATACTTTCTGCCAGACGAACTGCGCTTTGAAGGGCCAGATTTGTCCAAGTACATGGGGAAGACCAGAGAACAAATGCAGTTAGAGTATTGTTTTCATATGAACATTGATCAAACATGCTTGCCGGCAGCAGAAGTAAAAAAAGCACCGACTCCTATTGCAGTATTGCCCACGAAAAACATATTCGTAGACGAGGGCAACTTAGAACCTCCGTACTACGAATTCTTTTTGACCGAGGATTGCTCTTCGGACGAGCTCACGAACACCGGGAACGACACTTACATTCTGGAGTCGAATGTTGAGTATATCTTTGCTAGATGTGGCAACGCTTCCACCCATCCCTTCAACGTGCACCCTCTAGGAGATGACCCCAACTATATTGGAATATCGAACGACACTTTACGTATCCTGAGAACAGGGGCTACAGGAAAGCTATACGAATGGTATTGCTCATCCCACCCCACAATCATGAAAGGCAAATTCGTAGCCAAACAAGAGGATCATTCGCATCGAATGCTATACGAAATTCAATCACAAACAGTGACACCAGCAGCTGCAACAAGTACAACAGGTGATGGTGCGAGCACATCGACCAAATTGGCGAGTCGTCTCCTTGTTTCGAACACCAAAGTAGAGAAGAATCCGCTTAAGAAACTAAAACCCGCGCGTGCAAAACTTGTCAGGCCTCTATCGACTATTCAAAGTAGAGTGTTATTAGTAGACGTTGCCACTGAAACACCAGAAGGAATATCAGAACTTGCGCAAAGGCAAGGTTGGGACCTCGGAGAACGAATTAACGGATTCGAGTTCTTTATTGAAGATGCATCAAATATCACCGCGTGTGCAGAAGCAGTAAAAGAAGTGTACCCAGAAGCCAACGGGGCCTCATTTGATGTTCATAGCAAACACTGCTATGCATCTGTCAACTCGACAGCACACAATTCGAACAATCGATATGTTTCTGCATACTTTCCAACAGTAGTCATCCCACCAGCAATTGGGTTCCACCTGCCGAACGAATGGCAAATCAATCACATCTCTTCACCCTCCACCGTCAGCGTTGGTTATGGCTTGCAAGTGCCAGACCGAGATAACGAATACTCCGGATTTGTCATCAACGGAAGCGGGTACGTCAGAGGCTACACAGACACAGACAACATAAACTTCTACACATTTTATCGTTTCAACCTCCACGAAGATCTTGGAACCATCAAATCGTGGCATTATTCCATTGAATACCTCGACAGCGAAGACGCTATGGTCGACACGCCAAACAAGAACCGCCGCGAAATCATTGCTATTGGAGCCAATAACATTGCCCAAGACGGAAAGCCTTGGGCATCACTCCATGTCGTCGAGACCTCCGGACTCGGAAAAGAAAAATCTCTATGCCTGGCTGGCTATATGTCCAAGTCAATACGCAAAATCCACGGGATTGCTGTGCTCCCTTTCACGCAAGAAGACATGTATCTCGACATATCAGTGAAAAAAACAACTCTTCACAAAGTCGAGGGAGGCGCGGGATTTACCGGCGGCCTTGACGAGAAGAACCGCAAATATGATAATGGCATGATAGTAGCATCCATCACAGACCCAACTGGGCAAATCCGAACATGGGTCAGTAGTTATAATGGCGTTCCCATGGATACCAGCCCTTCAAATCCTGGTGATGTCTACAATTCGTTCAGTATTAAATGGTCCAGGTACGCTGTCCACAAAGTACAAATGGAAAGGGATTATTTGCTTATGGCAGTGATTGACGACGAAACAAACACTGTCTACGTGTGGGACGGTGATATCGACGAGGACGAATCTTTTCAGGTCATACCAGGTAAAGGTATTGTGTCAGATGCGGATAATTCTAGATATGGGACCAAATCAGAGTCGGCAATCGTATTGCCAATAAGAGACCTCTACTGGACCGCCGACGAAAAACTTATCGTCATGACAGACATAGACGTCTTCATGTACACGCGCATAAGAGAAGACTTGCCATACGCGTTGTGTCAAAACAAAAAACGACAACAAGAAATCAATGCGCTCGTTGACCCAGGTTACTCGTGGTCACTGTCTCACTTTTGCGATCTTGAACCAAAGCCCTGCCAGCCCGGAAAGTATCAAGACGAGAGAGGCAAACAATCGTGCAAGAACTGTGCCCCGGGTCAATTTCAACCTGGCGAAACTTCCACGTCATGTATAGAATGTGCAAGGGGACGATTTCAATACCTTGAAGCGGAAACCTCGTGCGAAGATTGCATGCCTGGATTCTTCTCCGGCGAGACCGGCTCTCCGGGCCTTGGACCGGGAGAACACGCCTCCCTCATGCTAGACTACGTATGCGAAAAGTGTCCAGTTGGGTACTTTTCCATGGAAAAATCCGCCACTCATTGCAAAAAGTGCGTGTCACCGGATCATTGCGATATAGAATCACAGATATTACCACACGCGACATGTACTCCTGGTTCAGATGAATGGGAAAAACACACAGACCATGTTCATGAATACTGCTGTTCTACTGAAAAGTACTCCGCAGATTATGTTAGAACATTGAATATGCCTGTCGATTGGAGATTCGCGCCAAATATATATTGTGTCAATAGGCGCAAACTTAAAGTGCAGCGTGCTGTAACTGATTGCGGTGATTTTTCAAAAATGATTCAGGACGCGATGAATCGAAAAGTCGAAGACGATTTGCTCGACTCATTATCCAGAATTGATCTGGACGATATCGATAATGCCGATTCTTCAGACCTAGATACATTGTTAGTTTCCTTAGATTCTTTGGTCTTGGCAGAAGAAGAGGGCGACGATTTAGTGCAGGCGCGTGCAGACCTTGAGGCAAACTATACACTTGAATTGATTCAAAACATCACCAGTAAATACATCGAATGCGAAATCGCGAATCACGACGTTTTGGTAGACAACAATAAATTTTCACAAATTGCATCGAATGTTACAGGCATACTCCGATCACAAACCGAATTGCCACGAGGTGTCATGTATGAAACACAAGCTTTCATCAACGACTCATTTTTCAACCTAACGTTTGAAGAAGCATTCTCAGCGGATACAGCAGGCTGTTTTGCCACAGTAGAGCCAAAAACTATTTATCCACAGCTGAAAGCGTGCTGTGGAGACTTTGCAGACACAAATCCGCAATTATTCAAAGAAGATGGGACGTTGAGCGTAGCCCCGGGCGAAAACCTCTACTGCTTTGATGTCTACGAATCTGAAAACGTAGACCCTAAAGCTTACGACCCACTTACCATGACAATGAATGACATGATTCCTATAAACAACGAAGACACAGAACAAACCGGTGACGACGAAGACATAGAAGTAGACGATTTAGGAGGCTATCTTGGTTGCTTCATTCGTAAAGAAAACTACACGAATTTCCACCCACTTATCCCAGAGATTGCAGAGTGTTGCCCGGCAGCCATGGACGAGGTCAGGAATGCTACGTGGAATGAGTGGGACTTTGCCACAGAAGTCGGGGCAGCATCCTGCTACACCGCGGCGAATGGCGAGTGCTTCATAAAATACTCTTTCTATAACGAATCAAAGACTGTAAAGACACCTGTGCCAGCGTTTGTACAAGAAGGACTTTGTCAAGATTCTGGGTACACATCTGTACCAGAGAAACTCGAAGTGTTCGCAGAACAAGATTGCCCTGACGAGTGGGAAAGTACATTTATTAAACAAAGAACAATATTTACGACTGCACTCACCCTAAACGGAGAATGTGACGAAGGTTGGGTAGAAAATTTTGGAGAATTAGAATACAGAGCCGTATACGCTGGCACATGCAGTGATATAGGGTTTGATGACGTAGGAATGACAGATTGCTATGGCTCCGAAATATGGAAAGATTACTTTGACGACACAAAATACGATGAACTCGAATGGACAGGCCTCCCAGACGCAAATACAATACCAAGTACATGTGTTTTGGCACCACTCATCGAAGTAACAGAGTGCGAATATGTATCAAATGTATCAAATGCAGCAATATTAACAAGAGAATGCTTCACGTCCAACCAAAAGTATACCGCAAACCAGATGGAAGAATTATTCGGATACAAGACCAACTATGCCTTTCACACTCAATCATGCACTGAACAGAATCCTTGTCTATGTGCGAGAGAGACGAGTTGTAGCAAACTGGACACGATATGCTCTCCAGAAAACCCGTGCATGTGCGCATTAAACACCACTGAATGTGTGTATTCCCCTGAACTAAACGTCACTGATTGCGAGTGCCAAGATCACGTAGAAATCCCTTCGCCAGGAACATCCACATTTTTGACAACACACGACAACTACACTATATACGAACTCACAAAAACTATACTACCAAGAGACTTCAATCTTGTACAGGGAGTGTCGGTCACCACTGGTGCACTCGTTGTCAACAAGGATCAATGGGAAAATATCACCAAAGACGATTTGCCCCTTGGTATTGCTAGGTCCATCGACTCGTGGAATGGGTTCTACGACGAAAATTATCTCTACAACGTCAAAGCATACGATACTGAAGAAGTTCTCATTGACATGAAAGGTGGTATTGACTGGGAGGCCACACGTGGAACAGACGAATTCAGGTACTGCAGGCACGAATTCGAAGTCATCAGTGACGAAATTAGAGAAATGTCCGTCAACATGTTTAACGCCACCGCCAACGAAACATATTTGGTCAAAGAAAATCAGACCATTCAAGTCACATCGTTAGACGCCATTTACTGCAGTTCTTTCTTTCCGATCGCAAGGCTGGCTGATACAGGCGATTGGACATGTTCGTCGGTTCAGGAATGTCCGTATTGGGAATTCTGGCCAAGACCAATCAACGCCTACGGATTCGTTGAAACAGACCCATGTCTGTGCGATGGCGTAAAACAGTACGGAGGCTATTGTATTCCAGACATGTCGTACGTGCTTCCTAAGAAGGGCGACCCCTTTCAAGTTGCGTTTGACACACACTACAGTCAGGTGCCGGGAACAGAGATCGCCATGTCTCAAGACGGCTCAACATTTGTTACGACGCTGAACGATAACATACAAGCATACTCAATTGGCGACCCTGTCATTGGTGGCTCTGTCACACAAAAGGGGTCGGCACTGGCATCAAGCGACAATGTGGCTATTGTTATGTCTGGCGACGGTACAACATTTGCAAAAATGACTCTCTTTGACAATAAACTTCAAATATTTGGGTATAGTTCACAATGGTCACTGCAAAAAGAATTTTCGGTATCAGCACAAGCAACAAACTGGAACTACGAAATAATACAGACTGGCACGTGTGCGTCCAACGGCATGACACCAATCGCCGACTACTACGATTGTTCAGCTTCGGCAGCGGCGTTTCCTAGTATTACCTTTGCGGGGGGTGGGAATTATGGGTCCACCATCCCCAATTGCTGGAGAACAGACGCTGGTCAGACGCTGCGGTGGAATAATCAGGCAACGCTGACGGCAAATGCAAAGCCTGCTGTCTGCAAAAAACTTCCAGAGCTAGCCATGTCTAAAGACGGGAAAACAATCGCTGTAACTCAGGCTGGATCAAGTATACAAGTCTATCACATGTCCAATTCTGTATGGCAGGAGCGCGCCTCCATCAGTACGTCGGAAGCCCCATTGTATGTGGATGTATCCGACGATGGCAGTGTAATTGCTTTCTCTACAGCGGGCGCGGCATTCATTTATGAATGGGAAAACAGTGCGTGGGTACAGCGCGGCGATTCTATAGTCGATTCCAACTCACAGCTCGGCAAAATCGCTCTTTCTGGCGATAGCCGTTCGATTGCCATTTACAAGTCTGTTGACAAAACAGTCGAGGTGTATGCTTGGAAGTCAACATATTGGAAACGCCGCGGAGCTTCGGTTCAAGCAGATGCAACGAAAGGCCTCCATGTCTCGTCCGACAACTCTGTCATGGTCACGTGTGCCGAACATGTAAACTTGTACATGTATAAAAGGAAGGCATGGACTTTAATGCACTCTGGAGTCTTCAATGCTGAGTCATGCTCGTTGTCTCATGACGGATCTATGGTAGGGGTTGTTGGAAGCTCGAAAATCAAACTGATGACAACGTCTTTAGAGAGCGATATTTACGCCACAGAAGAAATCTGGGTGACTGATCTTGATGAATATTTCAAACAAGAATCATACGAAAAGTACGCTTCCGAATGTCCAATTGGATCCATTATGAAAGCGAGCGCACAGTCAAATATAACAGATATCGATTGGTGGGAAGACGCGTACGATAGAGCCTGTATGTGTGATGGGTCCATGTGCAATGGCTATGCAGCGCACGATTTGCTCGTAGGGTTGAGCGAGGACATTGACCAGGACAAATTGTTGACAATGACATGCGCATCAGATGGCTGTCTTTATGACATAATCGACAGTGACAGATGGTCAGTGACGGAAGAGTATGCGAAAGATTGCTCAGGTGCAGTCTCAGAAGTGTGTGGCATATATTCGTTTGGACGATTTAATGATAAAATGCCATTTCAGCCACTATATGGCGTCTACGACGAAGACGGTGATGTCAACACTGGCATGTTTAAATGCCCATTCCAAAACGGAATGCGAAGGAACGATTTCAGGATGGATAGTACGCTTGATGGTGGTATATTCTTTAGAGACGGCGACTTTGACTTGGCCCCCAATGGTAAGCCCCAGCTTTGTGCTTGCGGTGCGAAAACTTGCCACTACAATCAGTATTGCCGCGTCACCGAGGACGGTACAGGGTTTTGCGGAAATACGAAGAACGAGCTGGAAACCAAAGTCTTGGAAGCATCCGTGTTGGACGCTTGCGCAGTCGTACCAGAAGTAATTTTTCAGGTTGAACTTGGCAATTTCGCAGCGCCTACAGATTGCACGTGCGGAGACAAATTCTGCAAAGAAGGCCAGTACTGTACCTCCAAGGGGTGTAGAGAATGCGTTTGCGGCGAATATGAATACGAGCATGTCGATTTCCGCCTTTCGACCTGTCACGAAATATCAGATTGCGAACTCGGAGAGTACGTGAGCAAAATACAGACAAGATATTCAGATAGAGAATGTGCACAATGCGAGCATGACGTCACTTACTCACCCTTCCAAAACGCTTACTCTTGTGAACCGTGCAAAATATGCACAGGCGAGGTTATTTCGAAATGTAACATTGTAAACAACACGATATGCGCCAAAGTGTGCCCTGACGGACAAAGAGATAGAGGGGGTACGTGCACGGATATATGCGAGCGAACACAGCACGAAATGCCGGATGGGTCATGCATTGACTTTTGCGACTACGGGACATATTTCGACGAAGACCAGTGCGTTGACTGTCCACAAGGCACATATACGGTGAAAAGAGGTCAAGACCTAGCCAGGTCTGGTGAAATAGAAGATGTGTGCAGGCCACACAAGGTGTGCAATTTCCTGACTCATTTTTATGCACAGAGTCCGAATGCATCGTTTCCAGGCCGTTGTGCCACGCGTTACAAAGGACATTGTGGAATCAGAATACAAGGCGACGAATACAACGACGACAACTGTACGCAACTTCGTGTAGTAAACAATCGCGACATTATCAGGGCCCATGCCTTCACTAAAAATATCTCGGACACTGACTTCATGCCATTCGACTCTGAAAATACAGTTACAAATGCAAATGCCATTCGACTCAAGACCTCTCAATACGGATGTCCTGCTCAAACATTTGTCTGGACCGGTTCCCTGTGGAGAGGTTCAGACAGAGAACTAATATTGCAAGGTGATAGACTCTACTGTCATATTATAGGCGGAGGAAATTTCGGATCGTACTCGCTAGACGCCAATTATCTCGAGTACGAGTACAAAGTGGTCATACCGAGAGAGCATGGCGAATTATTCGAAGACGAAATCCTAGATGCCCTTGAGCTTCTAGAGACAAATACTCTTTCTTCCAAAAGGGCTACATACTCCACGTTTAAAACAGTCGCCAGGTATATAAGTGCAGATCTCAAGAGTGGGTTTGTCAACGGCTATCTGGATGTCGAACTCAGGCTCAGAACGCGAGTATTCGCTCATCTTGACGCTCGGACGGTAAATAAGTTCAACTTTGTCACGCCGTTCAGCCTGGATTCTGTGGATAGTGATATAGAGCAAGTGTTCTTATCCAAAGAGAGTGATATTGATTTTACACAAAGTCCGTTCGAATGCGAATCTATAGAAGACGGCATTTACCTGTGCGTTCGTTAATCAGACATAATACAAAAGAGATCAAATAAGATTTAATTTACTAATTAATTGTTTAAATTTTTGAATTGTTGTTGAATTGTTGTTGAATTGTTGTTTAATTGTTGTTTAATTGTTGTTTAATTGTTGTTGAATTGTTGTT